>OAVX01000008.1_pt1 | contig 280252 bp, 272 predicted proteins | sample 1476471 | NCBI WGS metagenome assembly OAVX01 (sample SAMEA2580114, study PRJEB22360) | human gut metagenome | biome: human gut; feature: human-associated habitat; material: faeces | place: Denmark | collected 2008/2010
ACTTTTATTCCATACTTCCAAATATTTCAGAAAGTTTTTTCTAAAAGTTTTTTTCATCATGTTTTGCAGTGCCGTTCTCTCTCGAATGCGGATGCAAAAGTAGTGCTTTACAACATACGCTCCAAACTTTTATGGGATTTTTTTTCAACTAAATCGTTACCGACAGACTATAATTCTGAACGACTGATCGTTACAAGCATAAAAAAAATTACAACAATCCTCGTCACGGTTTCGCAGCTATTATTATTACTTATATAATGTACGCGAAAAATACAATCCCTAACAGCCTGGTCGGTATAAAAAAGACAAAAGCCCCGTATCCTTCTGGATATGGAGCTTTGTTTACCTCTTTGGTTTTACCCGAGGTCAACCTAAATACGATTTGAGGAGCTTGCTACGTGTTCCTTGTCTTAATCTTCTGATTGCTTTTTCCTTGATCTGGCGGACGCGCTCTCTAGTGAGGCCAAATTTGTCGCCAATCTCTTCCAATGTCATTTCCTGACAGCCTATACCGAAAAACATTTTGATTATCTCACATTCTCTTTCGGTTAGTGTAGCAAGTGCTCGATCAATTTCTTTTGCCAATGACTCGTTCATCAACGATCGGTCAGCGATAGGAGCGTCGTCGTTCACAAGCACATCCAAAAGACTGTTATCTTCGCCTTCTACGAACGGTGCATCCACAGAGATATGTCTTCCGGACACCTTTAGAGTATCCGAAATCTTATCTACAGGAATATCCAGTTCATCTGCCAGTTCTTCGGGAGAAGGTCTACGCTCATTTTCCTGTTCGAATTTAGAGAAGGCTTTGCTGATCTTGTTCAGCGAACCAACCTGATTCAACGGAAGACGAACAATTCTAGACTGCTCTGCCAAAGCCTGCAAAATAGACTGACGAATCCACCATACAGCATAAGAAATGAACTTAAACCCTCTGGTTTCATCAAATTTCTCAGCCGCTTTAATCAATCCCAGGTTACCTTCGTTAATAAGGTCAGGTAAACTTAATCCCTGGTTTTGATATTGCTTAGCTACAGAAACGACGAAACGCAGGTTAGCTCTGGTTAATTTCTCCAATGCTCTCCGGTCGCCTCTTTTAATTGCCTGTGCCAATTCTACTTCCTCTTCCACTGTAATAAGATCTTCACGGCCTATTTCCTGAAGATACTTATCAAGCGAAGCACTTTCGCGATTGGTAATGGACTTTGTGATCTTTAACTGTCTCATCCAATGTTTTTAATTGAGAAATATCAGGGTGCAAAGATAATATTATTTTTATTGACAAAATTGGTCGAGTGCACCCTACACCCGACCAATTATAAACCTTTAACAATCTTCCCGCCAAATAAGACGAATATAACTTTATTTTATTATTCGGCTAGATCGATAGCATATACTTTTGTACGTCCGTTCGGATAAAAACCTTTTACAACGATGTAACGATCGTCTGCATTTCCTTTCAAGACCTTGTCTACCAACTTTTCGAGTTGTTCGGGTGTAGAGATCTTCTGGTCATTGACAATCATGATAACGAAGCCTTTCTGGATTCCGGCATCTTTCAATTTGCCTTTCAACAATCCTGTTACTTCAATACCGTAGCTTACACCAAGTTCGCGTTTTTGTTTATCCGTCAACGCTTTAAAAGCGGCTCCAAGAACATCTGCACTGCTGTCACCTGCGCTCTTCACAACAGATGTGCTTCCTTGTGCATTACGAAGTTCCACAGTAAATTTCTTATTGCTTCCATTACGATCTACAGTAATTTCCACTTTATCTCCAGGACGATATTTGCTGATTTGTTCCTGCAAAGCATTAGCATTCTTTACTTTCGCACCATTTACAGCAATAATCACGTCACCTTTTTCGATACCGGCTTCTTTAGCTGAACTTCTTTCTGCGAAATCCGACACGCAAGCACCTTCAGAGACTTTTATCTTCGACTTCAGTTCAGTCAACTCTTCTTTCAACTTACTATCCAGGTTCGGATAACTCAACTGATCAGCAATATCACCTACACTCATCATCAAAACACCAAGGATTGCACGCTGTACGGTACCATACTGTTTCAAGTCGCTTGCCACCTTACCCGCAATGCTGATAGGAACAGCAAATGAATATCCGGCAAAGTTTCCTGTTTCAGAATAGATAGCCGTGTTGATACCAACCAGTTCACCTTTTGTATTCACCAAAGCGCCCCCACTATTACCCGGGTTTACGGCAGCATCCGTCTGGATAAATGATTCGATTTTACTTCTGTCACCTCCCATAGAGATTCCACGACCTTTAGCACTAACGATACCGGCAGTAACTGTCGATGTCAGGTTGAACGGGTTACCAACAGCCAGCACCCACTCTCCTACTTTCAATTTTTCAGAATCACCGAACGGAATAGTCGGAAGATCTTTTGCATCTACTTTTATCAATGCAATATCTGTCGTAGGATCCGTTCCGATCAGTTTAGCCGAAAACTTACGGTTATCATTCAATGTCACTTCCAATTCATCCGCCCCGTCAATCACATGGTTATTTGTGATAATATATCCATCTGTGGAAATAATAACACCTGAACCAGATCCGACACGAGGCTGCGGTTGCGGACGCTGAAAACCTCCTCCGCCTCTTCCTCCAAATCCGAAGAAGTACTCAAAAGGATCGACATATTGCTGCTGTCCTCTGCCATCATCAGCATACTGCTTGGCATTGGTTGTAGCTTTAATATGCACTACCCCATGCACGGTACTTTCTGCCGCCTGGGTAAAATCGGTATTTTCCGCCGCCACTGCATTCAATCCGGCATATCGAACAGGCTGATTGAATGTGTTCGTAGAATCGGTGACATAAACCGGTTGATTCTTATTCATTAAATAAGCACTTGTTCCAACGGCTGCCCCCGTACTGATCGCAGCAACAAGAACAACTCCCAGCACATTTTTCCACATTGTTTTCATACTTTTTCTATTTTATCAAACATTTAAATTTAACACTTTTCTTTCGACAAAGAAAGTTCAAAAAACGTGCGATTATTCCATTTGCCTATGATTTTTTATCACTTTTAACGACGAATTATACGGGGTTAACGGCACTTAACAGTACTGTGTATTGCAAAGTACCTTTTTAACAATCATTCGCCTGTCAAATGGTCATGCTTTCAGTAATATAACAGCAGAAACGGCAGAATGTTCATATCAGTTGACAGATGACAGGTGACAATTGGCAGGTAAAAAAGGAGCATCCTTTGCTTATTAAGTAGTTCTTAACCTACTTATTAAGTAACTCTTCGCTTACTCGATAAGTAGCCTACCCTGCTACTTACTAAGTAAGCCGACGTCTACTTAGTAAGTAACTCAAAAGCAACCCGAAAGACAGCCCGTTCCTGTCTTTCCTCAAAATTGTCAACTGTCAACCGCCAACTGTCAACTAAAATAGTTATCTTTGTCGCATTGCAGCCTGCCGGTCTGTCGCTCATCTTCGGATGTGAGGAAAGTCCGGGCAACACAGAGCACCATACTTCTTAACGGGAAGTTGTCCGCAAGGGCAAAGTAGTGTAACAGAAAATAACCGCCGGACTCGTCCGGTAAGGGTGAAAAGGTGAGGTAAAAGCTCACCGGGTCCCGTAGCAATACGGGATGCCGTACGCCTTATGGGTTGTAAGGTCATGTATACCGGCGTATGTAGGATTGCTCGTCCGATGCCGGGGGGTAGACCGCTAAAGCTTGCCGGTGACGGTAAGACAAGATAAATGGCAGACACTCCAACTTCGGTTGAAGCACAGGACCCGGCTTACAGGCAGGCTGCATTTTTTATTCATCCGGCAAACACCTTTTGCCCCTACAAATCACAGCATGAAGAAGAAGACGGATAAAAAGACTGCTGATAAAAAGCCTCTGATAGAACGGATCAACGCCTTGCTGACAAGAACCATTCGTTTTGTAACTTACGACATCTGGAGAATTACAGAAAATGAAGTAAGCGGCCTGAAAGAACTTTATATCAACACGATCAAAACAGTCATACTTGCCGTACGCGGTTTCAACAGCGAGAACCTGCAAACAAAGGCATCCGCTCTTACTTACAGCACCTTTCTGGCTATTGTTCCTTTATTGGCAGTATTGGTCGGCATCGCCAAAGGTTTCGGCTTTCAGGCTACTGTCCGGAAAGAACTGCTCTATTATTTCCCCGGACATGAGAACGAACTGAATAAAGCATTCCAGTACGTAGAGAATTATCTGGCACAGGCACAAGGTGGTGTTATCATCGGGATCGGTCTTGTTCTGTTGTTCTATACGGTCATCAACCTGATCTCCTCCATCGAAGATACCTTCAACGATATATGGCAAATAAAAAAGTCACGTCCATGGTACAGGAAAATATCAGACTATCTGGCGCTGTTCCTCATATTGCCAATACTGATGACTGCCTCCAGCGGGCTTTCTATCTTTGCCTCCACCCTGCAAAATTCATTTCTGAGCAATTACCTTTTTTTCACGCCACTGGTCGAACTTGCCCTGAATGTCGTACCTTATATTATTACCATAATGGCTTTTACAGGTCTTTATGTATCATTACCTAACACAAAAGTCAGGTTCATCAACGGCCTGATGGCAGGTATAATTGCCGGTTGCGCCTTTCAGTTCTTCCAATTTATTTATATCAGCGGACAGATCTGGGTTAGTAAATACAATGCTATCTATGGTAGTTTTGCCGCCTTACCTTTATTATTACTATGGTTACAATTATCCTGGCTGATCTGCCTTTTCGGGGCTGAATTATCTTATGCTTCACAAAACGTAAAGAAGTTCAGCTTTGAACGTGACAGCAAGAACATCAGCCGCAGATACAAGGATTTTCTTACGCTGCTTATATCTTCCCTTATCATAAAAAGGTTTGTCAAAGGAGAGAAACCCTATACGGCAGATGAACTGTCGGATGCCTACCGTATCCCCATCCGCCTCACGACAGACATACTTTATCTGCTTACCGAGCTGGGAATCATTATAGAGGTAAATTATGGAGATGATGAACGTGTCGCCTATTATCAGCCGGCCATCGACATAAACCAAATAACGGTAGGCTATCTGTTTGCCAAAATGGATGAATATGGTTCTGAAAATTTCAAGATAGACACTTCCAAACTTTTTACCAAAGAATGGCATGCCTTGCTGAAAACCCGGGAAGATATGATTAAAGCAAACGATAATATCTTACTCAAAGATTTATGAACACCTCAGACCTGACGCACGGCCCGGTTTGGAAAGTGATCGTACGCTTTGCTTTACCATTACTTATCGGAAACTTATTGCAGCAACTCTATAATATTACCGACAGTATTATCGTCGGACAATTTTTAGGGAAAGAAGCATTAGCTGCCGTTTCCGCCTCTTTCTTTATATATTACTTTATTATATCACTCGTTATCGGTGTCGGAAGTGGAACTTCCGTAGTCGTTTCGCAATTTTTCGGAGCCAAACAATATGACAAAGTGCAACGTGCTTTCTCCTCCTTTTTCATTTTTATGCTGGTAGCAGGCATTGCCCTTTCAATTGCCGGAATCATATTCGCCGAACCTATCTTCCGCCTGACCAACACACCGGAGGAAGTCATACCCGATGCCGTCGCTTATTTCAGGATTTACATAGGAGGAACATTCCTGTTCGTCACATTCAATAGTATTATTTCCATATTAAGAGGCGTGGGGGAATCCGTACGCCCTATGATCTTTATTTTCATCACCACCGTATTGAATATCGTCCTCGATTTACTATTTATCGTTGGCTTCGGCTGGGGAATCGAAGGAGCGGCACGCGCAACCGTCATAGCGCAGGGAATCGGAATGTGTGTAGCTTTAGGTTATGTAAACAACACCCACCCGCTCCTATCCATCAAAAAACAAGATTTACTGTTCGACATGAAGCTATTCAAAGAAGGATTGAAAATAGGACTCCCCACCAGCGTACAACAATGCGCGATCGCTTTGGGACTGATTGCTCTTCTAGGAATAGTGAACGGCTTCGGCACCGATACCCTGACCGCTTACGGTGCCGCCGGGAAAATCGACACGATCATTACACAAGCTGTCCTGACACTATCCGGCGCACTGGCTGCATTCTGCGGACAAAACATCGGAGCCGGCCGCTTCGACCGTGTATGCAAAGGACTACGGTTCACCATGCTGGTCAATGTCATATTCAGCGTGGTCACCTTCACAGCTATTTACTTCTTCGGGGAGGAAATGATGCGCGCCTTCACCAACGACCAGGCAGTAATTGCGATCGGAAAAGAATATTTACTGATCATCGGGGGATTCTTCATTGTGCACGGAGCTTTGAATATCTACAATGGTGCACTTCGGGGAGCCGGAGACACGATTTTCACAATGGTGACCAGCCTGCTTTGCCTGTGGCTAATCCGCATTCCGCTGGCTTACCAGCTAAGTACCTGGTACGGCCGCCAGGGAATATGGTGGGCTATCGGGATCAGTATCGGCATAGGATTGGTTATTACGTACATATATTATAAGACAGATATCTGGAAGAAAAGATGTGTTGTAAAATAAACGACAGAACGCTTCGGGATAAATGCCCGGTCGCTCTGCCGTTATTTCTTTACTAAAAGAGGAAATCTTTCATTTGAACTGCATCATTTTGCTGATGTATTTACCGACGATATCAAATTCCAGATTTACTACAGTTCCTTTTTCGATCCGGCAGAAGTTTGTATTATCGTGTGTGTAAGGGATGATAGCCACCTCGAAACTATTCTGCTGAGAGTTGCAGACAGTCAGGCTGACACCATTTACACAAACAGATCCCTTTTCCACGGTCATATATCCCTGCTGCGCCATCGCCTTGTCGAAAGTATATTCAAATGTATAATACCAGCTTCCGTCCGCTTCGCGTACATTCGTACAAACAGCCGTCTGATCCACATGTCCCTGAACGATATGTCCGTCCAGACGACCGTTCATCATCATGCTTCGTTCAAGATTTACCAGATCACCGACTTTCAGCAGTCCCAGATTGGAACGGTCCAGCGTTTCCTGGATAGCTGTCACCGTATAAGTTTCGTCGGTCAGGTTCACCACTGTCAGACAAACGCCGTTATGTGCCACACTCTGATCGATTTTCAGCTCATTTACAAATGAACACTTCATCGTGATATGCAGGTTTCCCTGATCTGCATTCAACGCAACTACCTGAGCAGCTTCTTCTACAATTCCTGAGAACATAGTATTGTGTTGTTTAAATTAATATTATCAGGTTCAAAGATACGAAAAAACACTATATTTGTCGTTAGTAACTTAATCTATAAAAATTATGGACGCACAAAAAGTGGATATGTTCCTCATGACAAACAGTAGCAAACTACCTGCCAGTCATATACCTATCATCAGGGATCGTCTGTTGGACATGGACGAATCCAAGCTGATTTATTTACAAACCTGCGATTTCAAAGACCCGACTATCATACTTATTATTTCCGTTTTCCTCGGTTCATTGGGTATCGACCGTTTTCTGATCGGCGATGTAGCCTTGGGTGTCGGCAAACTGGTCACTTTAGGCGGTTGCGGGATCTGGATGATTATCGACTGGTTTCTGATCATGGATGCGACGAAAAAGAAGAATCTGGAACAGTTGCAGAATATATTAATGTTCTAATCCCTGCTACTTGTGGGAAAGAGAAATAAATATGCATATCTTGCTGTAGCCATTATAGCGGGATATGCATTATTATCATTTCCCTGCATTTTCCACACAATGACAGGATATCCGTGTCCGGCCTGCGGAACGCGTTGTGCAATTCATGCCCTACTGAACGGAGATATAGGCGATTCAATCCTCATCAATCCTTATGGATTACTCTTTGTTTTGCTGGTTGTCTTCTTTATTACAGGTATCGTTTTTGACTTCGTACGAAAAAGGCATACGTTCCGGGATTGGCTGAAAAAAGCGGAGCGCAAGCTGGCAAATAAGTATATTCTTACATTCATTATTCTATTAACAATACTGAACTGGATATGGAATATCCACAAAAGATTGTAAAAGAACCAGGAAATACTTATATTTACACATTATAAATCTACTGACTAAAAATATGGAAGCTGATAAAGTCGATAAATTCCTTCTGGCTAATGAGAGTAAATTTCCGGATTACGAAATTCCCATCCATAAGCTGCTCAATCTCCCCCCGGAGAAAGAGACTCTTTTAGAAGACACCCATTTCAGAAGTCCGGGAAAAATACTACTTCTCTCCATTTTCCTCGGTGTGACCGGTTTGGACCGTTTCCTGATCGGGAACATAGGCAAAGGCTTTGGCAAACTTCTTACCGGCGGCGGCCTCGGAATATGGTATATTGTCGATTGGTTCCTGATCACCGGGGCGACCAAGCGATACAATATGAATAAGTTGATGACGATCCTATCATAAGTCAACCCAATATTTTGTATATTGCCACTGTATTAATATTAATAAAAACAATTATATATGGAAACTACACAAGATCCGATAGACCGGCTTTCTCAATCAATGATGGACCATTCGATATGCCGCAGAGCAATATTAATATATACGCTACTGACCGGGTACTCGCTTTTCGACTCTATCCAGACTAAAAAGAATTATACGAAATGCAACATCACGTATAAAGACGCAGAGTTCATCTCTGACCGGTTCGGAGAAATAACAGGTATAGATATTGCTCCTGAAAAATTTCTGCACGATAAAAACCAGCTGGCCGACGAATTGCTTGACGATTATCAGGAATATCAGTCTTTACTGGCAAACTACGACGAGAATACGCGCTCCATGGTTATAGCGTTTTACCAGTTTTTGTTTTATTATCGCAAATTGCCTCATGAAGTAATCCTGACTTTAGAAATTGCTTTGTCTGCATTTCTGAAATATGTATCCGGAAATATAAATAAAAAGGAATTAAAAAAACAGATTATCGACTTCGATATTCTCAATCAAAAAACTATCAAAGTAGACTCTATGTATGTACGTCACAATTTCGTCTGCATGGAAAAAGACTTCAATGACATCTGCCTCAAGAAAGCAAACAGGATACTGAAACAGGCAGGCGAAGCCCCACTGAGCAAGTATACAATAGATGTCAGCATATAAGACATTACCGTAAAAAAATAGAGGTAAAGCCTAAGCCTTACCTCTATTATATAAAGATATGATCTCTCTATCTTATTTTGCCTGTTCCAACTGCAATGTCTTAGTCGGTTCGTCGCAAACTTCTGTCGGACCGAAGTACTGGATCGGACCCGGATAAACGTAACTGGTAGTCAATGCCCATTCGTCGCGGTTAGCAGCGAATTTCTTGAAAGGAGCACCATCCAGTTTAACCAACGCTTTCTGGATAACCGGCTTCATTTCGCCATGACGTTTTTCCATGTTCATCATCATTGTTACAGGGATACCACCGGCAATCCACTTTTCAGCAGGAGCAGTCGTATTACGTACAGATGACATATAACCGGTCTTACCTGCTGCGATCAGGCAAGAAGCTGTGTAACCTAATGAATAGCAATAGTCTGCATCGTAGTTAGACGGAGCAGCGCAACGTCCTTCATAACCGAAGAAGTGGTGCAATGCAGAGAATTTACCGTTGTATTTACCGGCTTTCTTCCATTCGTCCAATTTCTTGCCAACCATTTCAGACAGCAATTTTTCTGTTTCGATCAGAGAAACCTGAACGTTTCCGTGCGGGTCGCGGTCCAAAGACAACTGACGGGCAACGCCTTCCGGAAGAGAAGCATACAGGTCAGAGTTTTCTTTAGTCAGCTTGCTGATGATATAAGCACGCTGTTCGCTCTTCTTGATCATCTTGAATTCAGCATCGTGTTTAGCCAGGAAGTCGTTCAGTTCGGCGATCAGACGTTTCATAGCCGGAACGAATTCGATCAGACCTTCGGGGATCAGTACGGTACCGAAGTTTTGACCGTTTTCTGCACGTTTTGCAACGATTTCAGCAACATAAGTCACGATATCGTCCAAAGACATATTTTTAGCTTCCACTTCTTCTGAAACGATAGCGATGTTCGGCTGAGTCTGCAAAGCACATTCCAGTGCGATGTGAGATGCTGAACGGCCCATCAGTTTGATGAAGTGCCAGTATTTCTGAGCTGAGTTACAGTCACGTTGAATGTTACCGATAACTTCCGAGTAAACTTTACAAGCCGTATCGAAACCGAAAGAAGTTTCAATCTGTTCGTTCTTCAGGTCACCATCGATAGTCTTCGGACAACCGATAACCTGTACACCAGCGTTGATAGCTTTGTAATATTCAGCCAGTACGCAAGCATTTGTATTAGAGTCGTCACCACCGATAATAACAAGTGCCTTGATGTCCAGTTCTTTCAGGATTTCCAGACCCTTGTCGAACTGTTCTTTTGTTTCCAGTTTAGTACGACCTGAACCGATCATATCGAAACCGCCTGTATTACGATATTCGTCGATAATATCAGCAGTCAGTTCCATATATTTGTGATCGATCAGACCACCGGGACCCAGGATAAAGCCATACAGGCGGGAATCCTTGTTTGTAGCCTTCACACCGTCAAAGATACCGGCAATCACATTATGACCACCAGGAGCCTGACCACCGGAAAGGATTACACCTACATTGATAGCAGGCATTTCTTTCTTTTCGTTGCTCTTTTCAAAAGTAACGATCGGCATTCCGTACGTGTTAGGGAATAATTTCTTGATGTCTTCCTGATCGGCTACTGATTCTGTGTATTCACCATCTACGGCTTTTACAGCACCTTTCAATGCAGCGGGTACCTTAGGTTGGTAAGCTGCTCTTGCAATTTGTAATGCGCTCTTTGTCATTTCTTAATCTGATTTATATAGATATTATCTGATTCTTATCTAAAGCGGTGCAAATATAGAAATATTTCTCCAATCATGAAAGATAAGAATAACCGATTAGATCTTTATTCCGCATTTTTCTTCAGCCACTCGAGTCTGCGCATATCAGGCAGGTGCTTTACTTCAAAGTGTTCAAACTTCGCATTGAAGCCGTTCCCGTCGGGGCAGGCAGCCATAAAACCGACCTTTACCGGAATATTATCCTGCAACCAGGCATTACGCATCATCGTGTATGTTTTATCGTCGAACGAATAGAATATTTCTACCGCATCCAGGCGTCTGACTGCTTTGATCCAGATATACGGAACAGGCTTATCCAGCGAGATCACACTCCAGTCGCTCGTTTTATGGGTAACGACAGTACTTAGATTGAATTTACCGTCTACAAACTCGATACCCGCCTTGATATAATTCTCATGGTCGATACGGAGCATCAGTCCGGCCTGGTCGAAACGCGCTTTATACTCGCCTGTCACCTTCACTTTTACTTCAAACTCGCCACCATAAGTGGCATAATAAAAAGGAGCGTCATCGACCGTAAACCCATAATGGGAGATACGCCAGTAATCGCTTTGCGGAGTGACAAACATGGATAATGCCTTATCATTTATCTCCCACTTTGCCGGTTCATTGAACCATTGCATCTTTTCCAACGTCTGTGCAGACGTCATTTGTATCGACAGGAAAGCCAGTGCTCCCAAAATCATTTTCTTCATTATTTTCTTCAATTATAAATTGGTCGGATTATATAAGTCAGTCCTTATTATTGCCTGCTCTAGCTATTTAAGACCACTTGATAAATGTCTCATGCAAAGATATTGAGATTTATTGAAAAACCGCCTAGAAATCTTTCAATATCCCCATCATGGCAGTTCTCCGTTTATACGCCTGACGGAAAACATCCACAAGGAGGCGGACTTCCTGCTCTACTCCTTTCAGCTTCAGCATTTCTTTCAGTGTTTTTGCCACGTATTCATAATGCGATCGGTCTGTATTCTTTTCGGCATAAACCTGAACATGTGAACTAAAACGCTCCAACAAATCTTCCGGTTCTCCCATATCCACTGCCGGACGGTGAGGATAGAAAACACCTTTCCACTTCCTGACAATAATCCGTATCAAGGCTCTCTGTATTCCGATCAGGAATAAATTGTTGTTTCAAAGCATTCCTGAAATCAACATGATGAACAGCGTATTCCGATAAAAACGACATCAATTGCTTCTTGTCTGCGATAGCAAGTATCTCGTCGATTTCAGCCTTGACTGTCTCAGAAGAAAAGCCACTGCTCTTACTCTCCGTCTCTTCTGCCTGGATAAAATATTTTTCCGTCTTTTTCCTTTCTCTGATCGCTAACAATGTGGCAACCACATGCTTGCACATATCTCCTTCATAAGGACAATCACAGATATAATCCATGACCTTATCATCTTCAAGGGTTACTTCCACTGTATAATCCTCAGTACCCAGAACAGTTGCAACCCATTCCTCGGGAGAATCTTCTTCCAGATTTCTCACTGCTCCCTGCCTATAATAAGATATACCGCGCTCCCATATCTGAGGAAGCGCATAATTTTCAAAATTCGATAGTGTTATCATGATGCTCGTTTTGCAAGAATACAAAAATACATGATTCCTGGAAGAAACGGTAATGTTCACGTGCAAAAGATAAAATTATCACCGGGATAGTTTCATTTATCCCTTATATTACTTGCTTTTACCTCGGACATGTATTATCTTTGGAAGGCAGGTAAGTTGTTGCCGACGCTGTCGGCAAAATAAACGACAGTGTCGGCAAAGTTTTCGACAGTGTCAACAATATTGCCGACAACGTCGACAACAACTTACATAGGCAGAAAAGTAAGATTCGGACGCACCTTGTCAAAGATACATCCGAGGTAATAATAATTATACCAGTATTAAAATTAAACTACCATGGGAAGAATTAAATTCGGAGTATACAAGGCACCAAACACCAGCGGCAAGGAGCAACAGTCTTGTGCCCGGCTTATATCCAAAGGGACCATGCGGATGGAAGATATTTGCGAATACCTCTCGGATTCGTGCTCGCTAACTTCGGCCGATGTGAAAGGGGCGATAGAGGCGCTGACCACCTATATCGGACGGAACTTATCGAACGGCTATTGTGTGGAACTGGACGGATTAGGGCACTTCTCCCCTGCCCTCAAGACGTTACAGAAAACGGATGAGAAGGGCAAAACCGTCTTCTTTGCCAGGGCGGACGGGGTTAACTTCCGCTGCGCCAAACGATTGAGGGAACTGGTCGACAAGGACCGCCCACTGAAAATAAAAAGAGAGAATGTCACCTCTAATGAACTGACGGACAGGAAAAATAAGATGCTTAAATTCCTGCAAAACAATCCGTATATCAATCTGACGGATTATGCAGGAATAAACCATTGCAGCCGTTACCGGGCAACCGAAGACATTAAACTGTTTGTAAAAGACGGCATAGTGATCAAGATGGGATACAGGACGCACAGGGTGTATTCGCTGCCACCCAAAGAAGAGGAAGAATAATAAGAGTATCCAGACTACGTGTGAGCATTGGGAAACTTCCGAAAAAAGATATATCTTTGTACTTGATAGTAGCCTGATTGCCATCTCTTTCCCATATGGAAAAGGATATACTTTGTCTTATCCAAATTAATCAGAATTATGAATATCGAAGAGTTCAGAGAATACTGTCTTTCCTTGAAGGGAGTTCATGAGAAGATGCCGTTTCCGAATGTGGCGGATAAGTACAGTCGGGACGTTTTGTGTTTTTACATCGCGGATAAGTGGTTCTGCTTCGTGAATATCGAAGTTTTTGATTTTTGCTGCATTAAATGTAATCCGGATGAATCAGGAGAATTGCAGGGACGGTATGCGGGAATAACTCCGGGCTGGCATATGAATAAGAAGTATTGGATCAGTGTCTATTTCAATCAGGATGTGCCGGACAATAAAATAAAGGAACTTGTGAAGAAATCCTATGAGATTGTCGTCGGAAGCCTCACTAAAAAGGAACGGGAGATGTTGCTGCAACAGGAATAAAAAAGAGGCGTGTGGTATTCCCATATCACACGCCCCAGCCCCTCACCTAAAGGGGAAAAACTCTCTCATCGTTAATTGAAATAATATGTGTATATTGAAAAACCATCTGTTTAGTTGCCGCCAGGCTTTTGGTAAAGCATTGTCTTACCGGGCAATGACAGGGAAGCCGGACAGGCATCTGCCGATACTGCACGTTTGAAGGCTGGCTTGTCACTCATCACAAAATGTAGGGATATACCGGATTTCACGTCATCGTATGTCAGGTAAGATTTGTTGTATTTCTTGCCGTTTACATACATTTCTTTAATGTAGACATTCTCCTTCGACCAGTTCTCGGTCGTCATCTTTATCTCTTTGCCGTTGCTCATCGTGATAGATAACGCCTCAACACAAGGGGAACCTACATTATATATATTACTGGAAGGAGCGACAGGATAGAAACCGGCACAGTTGAACATGTACCAGGCCGACATCTGCCCGCAGTCGTCATTACCGCTCAACGAACCGGGTTCGTTGCCGTAAAAACGATCTACTATTTCGCGTATCCATTTCTGGCATTTCCACGGCTTGCCCAGGTAATTATACAGATAAGCGACATGATGGCAAGGCTCGTTGCCGTGCCAGTAACCGCCGATACGTCCCTGGATATCGTGGGCGCCCGGGATATCGTCCGGTAACTCGACAGTAAAGAGTTCGTCCAGCCGTTTCTCGAACAGTTTCTTTCCCGCCAGGTTGATATATCCCTGTACGTCGTGCGGAACGGTCCAGGTGTATTGCATCGTAAATCCCTCGGTAATATCTCCCCAACCATTTACCGAACCCGGTCCCTGATAAGCGATCGGGGCAAACGGGGTGCGCCAGTTACCCTGGCTGTCACGGCCACGCATGTATTTGGTTTCCGGATCAATCAAAGTCTGGTAAGAGAGGGAACGGTTCAGGAAATACTTATAATCGTCTGTCTTTCCCAAAGTCTGGGCAGCACGGGCAATGCAATAATCGTCGTAGGCATACTCCAAAGTTTTGGAAACCGACTCGGCTTCTTTGTCGAAAGGAACATAACCGTTACGATCGTAATCCGGCAGGCAATCGTAATGTTTATTCATTGCGGTTGTCTTCATGGCTTCGTATGCCCGTTCGTAATCAAAACCTTTGACACCTTTAACAATCATATCGGCCAGGACGGATACAGCATGGTAACCGATCATACACCAGGTTTCGTTGCCATAGAACGACCAGATCGGAAGCATTCGCTCCGTGCTCTTATCGTAATGGGCAAGCATGGAATTGGCGATATCGGCGTTCACGTCCTGATGCACCAGGTTAAACCAGGGATGCAGGGCGCGATAGGTGTCCCACAAAGAAAAAGTAGTATAATTCGTAAAGCCTTTGGCCTGTTCGATATTCTTGTCCAAGCCTCTGAAACGACCGTCGGCATCCTGGAAGATGAACGGATGCAAAGCTGCATGATAAGCAGACGTATAAAAGGTCTCTTTTGTCTTCCGGTCAGCTGTCACACGGTACTTTTCGAGTTCCTGTTCCCATAAGTCGATACCTTTTTCTTTCAGGCCGTCGAAGGTCATGCCGTCCAGTTCCTGCATATTCAGTTGTGCCCCGGCTGTACTGACTGCCGATACGGAAGTTTTTACAATCACCTCTTCTCTCTCTTCCGTAGCAAAGGAAAGGCAAGCCATCAGGTTCTTTCCCCAGGCTTCGTTCGTGCTTCTGAAACGGGAAGTGTTGTAAATGACCGGCTTCTTGTCCTGCATGATACGGAAATCTTTCAGCTTTTTGGAGAAGACGGCGGTGAAATAGACATGGCGTTCCGGGCCCCAGCCTTTTACCAGTTTGTAACCGGTCAAGGTCGAATCGTTCTCCATACGGAGATTCGACCATTCACAGGATTGCCACAAGGTATGATTCAGGTCGATCATAATGAAAGACTTATCCGATTTGGGATAGGTGAAGCGGAACATTCCGCTACGCAGTCCGGCCGTCATTTCGGCTTTGACACCATAATCCTGCAACAGGACGGCATAGTAATTGGGAGAAGTCCACTCCTGGTCATGGGTATAGCGTGAACGGTAACCTTCATCGGGATTTTCGTGGGTTCCCGGATCGAGTTTCATTTCGCCGGTGCCGGGGATAAACAGGAAATCACCCAGGTCGGGGATGCCTGTTCCGCTCAGGTGCGTCAGACTGAATCCGAGGATGGAAGTATGGTTGTATTTATAACCGGCTGCCGCATCGTAGTATTTGGAGTCTGTATCCGGACTGATCTGGATACCCCCGAAAGGGATTTGTGCACCGGGATAGACATTCCCGTATCCATCTGTTCCGACCAGGGGTCTGACGTAGTCGGTCAGTTTCTCGTTTTGGGCCATGCCTGTCAGGGCAAAACAAGATATGGCTAATAATGTATAAACTCGTAGTTTCATATTTTATCAAAAGTGAACTATCCTGTCCCCGTGCTTGACACGGGGCCGCAAGAGAACTGGCAGTATCAAAAGATATTATAGGAAACGGTCTGTGCCTTTGCGATCCCGTGTCGAGCACGGGAACGGGATAGTTCAATTATTTCTAGTTTGTTATCTCTTTAGAGAATGAATAAGGAGCATCCTTTTCCTCTGTGCCACGGGTTTTGTTGGGGGTGGCGGACATGGTGCAGTTGATCGTCATGCCACGCAACAGGTCTTCGTGTGTCAGGTAGTTGCGGGTGTAATTCTTGCCGTTTACCTTCATGGTCGAGATGTAGCGGTTCGCGGCATCATTGTTGTTGGCATTGATTACAACCTTCTTGCCGTTTTCCAGATTCAGCGTCACGCTTTTGAATAATGGAGAGCCAAGGATATACTGGTCAGTTCCCGGGCAGACCGGATAGAAGCCGAGTGCAGAGAACACATACCAGGCAGAAGTCTGTCCGTTATCCTCGTCACCGCAATAGCCGTCGGGAGTGGCGAAGTACAGCTTGTCCATCACTTCGCGTACCCAATACTGCGCTTTCCAGGGTTCACCGGAGTAGTTATACATATAGATCATATGCTGAATCGGCTGGTTACCATGAGCATAATTACCCATATTCATGATCTGCATCTCACGTATCTCATGGATGACACCACCATAATAACTGTCATCGAACAAAGGCGGCACATTGAATACGGAATCCATCATTGCGTTGAAACCGGACTTTCCTCCCATCAGGTCGATCAATCCCTGCGGGTCATGGAAGACAGACCAGGTATAATGCCAGCTATTTCCTTCCGTAAAGGCATCCCCCCATTTCAGCGGATTGAACGGAGACTGGAATGTACCGTCTTCATTACGACCACGCATCAGCTTGGTTTCCTTATCGAACAGGTTCTTATAGTTCATGGCATGTTTGGCAAAGACGGCTATTTCCGACTCCGGTTTACCCAGCGCTTTTCCCAGTTTATAGATGGCCCAGTCATCGTAAGCATATTCTAATGTACGGGCGGCACTTTCGTTGATCTTCACATCATAAGGCACATAACCCAACTTATTATAATAGTCGTAACCCAGACGGCCGGTCGATTTCACCTTCGGATGAACATTGTTCGCTCCGTGTACGACAGCCTCCCAAAGGGTTTCTATATCGTAACCACGCAGACCTTTCAGATAAGCATCGGCAACAACCGAAGCCGAATTATTCCCTACCATACAGCCACGATGGCCGGGGCTCGCCCATTCCGGCAGGAATCCGCTTTCCTTATACGTATTCACCAAACCTTCCTGCATCTTCACATTCATCGACGGATACACCAGGTTCAGGAACGGGAACAGACAACGGAAAGTATCCCAGAAACCAGTATCGGTAAACATATAACCCGGCAATACTTCCCCGTTGTACGGACTATAGTGCACGATCTTCCCATTGGCATCCACTTCATAGAAGCTACGCGGGAAAAGGACAGAACGATACAGGCAGGAATAGAAAGTACGTAGTTTGTCTACATTATCGTCATTCACCCGGATACGTCCCAGCACTTCGTTCCAGGTCTTACGACCGGCATCCGCTATTTCATCAAAAGACCGTCCGCCCAACTCTTTCAGATTCAACTCAGCCTGTTCGGGACTGATAAAAGAAGAAGCGACACGGGCATGCACAACCTCCCCGCGACGGGTTGAGAAACCGACGATGGCACCGGTATGGTTTTCCTGTGCTTCCGTTTCACCCTTGCAGATTTCGCTGTCGCCGACTGTTGCCTTATAAGTAAAAGGCTTATCGAACACGACAACAAAGTAGTTCTTGAAATTCTCGGGAACACCTCCGCTGTTACGGGTGGTATAACCGATGATCTTATTTTCTTCGGGAATGATCTTGATATAAGAACCACGGTCGAAAGCATCGACAATCACATACGACTTATCCGTTTCGGGAAAAGTAAAACGAAACATGGCGGCACGTTCTGTCGGCGTGATTTCCGTTACCACATCATGATCGGCCAGGTAAACACGGTAATAATTCGGTTTTGCCACTTCCGCCTTATGGGAAAACCAGCTGGCACGCTTATCCTGGTCGAACACCACCTTACCGGTTATCGGCATGATGGCAAACTGACCGTAATCGTTTATCCAGGGACTGGGTTGGTGTGTCTGCTTGAACCCCCGTATCTTGTCGGCATCATAGGTATAGGCCCAGCCGTCTCCCATCTTTCCGGTTTGAGGCATCCAGAAATTCATACCCCACGGCATTGCAATCGCCGGATAGGTATTTCCTGTGGACAGGGATATTTTCGACTGGGAGCCGACAAGGGGATTCACGTAATCCACCAGTTCGGTCTTATCCGCAGCCTTCATCGTGAAAAGACTGCTGCAAAAGGCAATAGCCAGAATAAATAACTTCTTCATGGAATATAGAATAATGATTAGTTAGCAGATAACGAATAGGGCTTGTCGTCCCCGGTAAATACACGCTTCATATTCGGTGAAGAGGTCATTTCAAAAGTCAGCTCTCCCCCATTCATAATATCTTGTTGCGTGATATAGGCTTTTGTATACGGTTTGCCGTTCAGACGGACAGATTTGACATAGCGGTTCTTGTCGCTGACCTTATCCGCCCTGACTTCAAAAGTCTTCCCGTTTTCAAGCGATACCTTCATATAAGGTAGGTAGGGAGCACCCAACACATATTGGTCGGTTCCCGGACAAACGGGATAGAATCCCATAGCCGACAGGATATACCAGGCCGACATCTGGCCGCAATCGTCGTTACCGCACAGGCCGTCGATATTATTTCGGTACATCTTGTTCATGATTTCACGCTGCCAGTATTGGGTTTTCCAGGGTTGGGTAGTCCAGACATACAGGAACGGGATATGGTGGCTCGGTTCGTTGCCATGTACATAGCCGCCTAAAAGTCCTTCTTTGGTAACATCTTCCGTCTCGGCAAAGAACTCGTCCGGCAGATGCATTGTGAACAGCGAGTCGAGTTTGGACACGAAAGACTTGTCCCCTCCCATCAATTGAATCATATTATTGACGTCCTGAGGAACATAGAAAGAATAGTTCAGGGCATTTCCTTCGATAAACCCTTCACCATGCGTACTCAACAGGCTGAAGTTTTCTTTCCAGCGTCCGTCCGAATAACGGGGACGGGCGTAACCGATACTTGTGTCGAACACATTGATATAGTTGACCGCCCGTTTTTTATATTGGTTTGCCACCCGGTCGTTTCCTGCCAGGCGGGCGGTATTATAAATCGTCCAGTCGTCGTAAGCGTATTCCAGCGTTAAGGAACCGGCGCTTCCGTTATGGTCGAGTGCAACATATCCTTTTTCCATATATTCCTTCGTTCCGTCATAATAAGGAATGGTAGAACTGCTGACCATCGCTTGCAGGACTTCCTCTTTATCCAGCGGCAATCCTTTTGCCACGGCATCCGCCAGTACGGATACGGAATGATAACCGATCATACACCAGTTTTCATTTGCCATATGGCTCCATACCGGCAACGCTTTATGTACGCTTTGTTCGCAGTGTTTCAGCATGGAACGGGCAATATCGGTATTTACCTGGCGGTTGATGATATTGAATAACGGATGCAAGGCACGGTAAGTATCCCAGACAGAGAAGACCGTATAGTTTGTAAAATCGTCGGCCTTGTGAATATTTCCGTCCAAGCCGCGGTACTGCCCATCGACATCGGTATAGACACACGGATTAATCATGGTATGATATAAAGAGGTATAAAGCATAGACAGTTGGTCGTTGTTACCTTTTGCCTCTATGCTGGAAAGTTCCTTGTTCCAGGTATCCGAAGCCTTTGCCACTAATTGGTCGAAGCTGTAACCGGATGCTTCCGCACGAAGATTCTTCAGGGCGCCGTCGGTACTCACACCGGAAAGGGCTACCTTGACTTCCAATTCTTTGGAGGTTGCCGGATCGAAATCGAAATAGGCTACGATCTTCCGTCCGCCGATATCCGGGAAATTCTCTTTCATATTAAATTTGCCGTAACCGCCACGGTAATTCACTTTCGCCTTTTCCTCGCAACCATAATGAATGACAGGTTTGGAGAAAGACATCGCAAAATAGGTGTAATTGGTCCGTGCCCATCCGTTTGTTATGCGATAACCGGTAACCAACGTATCATTCTCTACGCGGATATTTGTCCACAGGACTTTTCCGTCGTAATTGTAAATACCATGAATCATATCGAGGATAATACGCTGGTTTCCGCCATCTCCGGAAAAAGTATATTTATGAACTCCCACCCGTTTGGTGGTCGTCAGTTGCGCTTTTACACCATAATCGGACAACATGACTTCGTAATAGCCGGGACGGGATATTTCTGTGTCATGCGAGAAACGGGAACGGTAACCGCCATCCGGATCGGTCGCTGTTCCGGGATTCAGTTTCAGACAACCGGTGGCCGGCATGATCAGTATGTCACCCAGGTCGGAATGACCGGTTCCGCTGAAATGCGTATGGCTGAAACCGACGATACTGCTATCCTTATGCTGGTATCCGGCACAATATTCATAAGAACGGGGTTGATACTTGCCATCGACATTATGCGGGATCGTGTCGGTATCCGGACTTAGCTGCACCAGTCCGAACGGCACGCAAGCACCCGGAAACGTATGCCCCATCCCGTTTGTTCCGATGATCGGATTGACAAAGGATACTTTCTCCTGTGCCCACAACGTTCCACCTGCCAGCGCAGCAGACAGAAATAAGGCTAAACATCTTACAGATTTCATAGGTATGTAGTATTTATTTATTCTTTTGTCAGAAACGCCTGGTATTCATTCCACATGCTTTCAATACCGGATTCTTCGCCGAAAATACATTTGATCGCCTTGTCGAAACTCCATACATCCAGGTCGCGGACGGTCAGATGGAATTTACGTATGGCATCCGGGTCTTTTGTTTTCAGCCACTGGATAAAGAAGCCGGTCGTACGGTAACCATCCATCCAGTTACCACCCGGCTTACGGGTACTCATGTCGAAAAACCCGGACTCTGCCCGCACGGCATCCGCCATCCCTTCTATACAGGCCCAAAATTCTTTATTCGTCGAGTATGAACCAATCCCTTTCGGTTCGAACTGGTACGCATGGACCAGTTCATGATATAAGACACCGCGTGTTTCAAAGTCGAGCTTGTAAAGCGATTCGTTCGCCGACTTCTCGATATGGCGGGTACTGTATTCGATATAAATAGCCGGAGGATTCCCGGATTTGGCAGAAACGCCATCATAATCCTTCAACGTATAATGAATGGTCTGAACATCATTCATGGTATCTTTTGCCGTATAGAAAAGGATTTCCGCCACCTTGCGGGCATGATATTTCAGGTAGGCATCCGGATCTTGTACAAGGTCTGCATAGATAGCTGCACCTTTTGTTTCCGGAGCCAATACTTCAAAGTCTACTGCGGGATATTTGAAATCTTCCCAGTCTGTAACCAGGTTCTTTTCGGAAAACAGGACATCGCCGATCACCAGCGTATCGCTGCCTGCCGTTTCGGCTTCCAGCATATATTGTTTATAATTGGAAGGATTGGTTATCGGACAAAGGATTTCCTGGTAACGTGAACAGAAGCGCTGGTCTTTCCGTTCGTCTACCACCACCCAGTTCTTTCCGTCGTAGGAGCCTTTCAGCACCCAGCTTGCCGGGTCATGCACCGGTGATTCACCTGATGAATAGATTTTATAACTTTGGATAGGAATACTGTATTGAGGATCAAAAACAATCCGATTCAGTTTCCGGGCTCCTGTATAGTATGTTGTCGGGTCCCCATCCGACAACGCAGGTACATTCACCGAAACATTTTCCCGACATGCTGAAAGCAAAAAACTACCAACTACAATTACAAATATATTAATGCAACACAACTTCATAAAATTAAAACAATAAAGTATTCACTATCCAAAGTATAAAACAACTCCCTGATACACTTCCGCCTCAAATGCCAATCAAGCAAAGTGTTTCTATTCATTGTTCAAATCATTCTGTATTCATATTAAAAAGCATTATCGGGTTTCAAAAATCTGAATGCAATATTACCGGATTGTTCTTTTCCCGCATTACTACTGGAATACCAAAAGAGTGTCACAATATGCACCCGGCACATTATGACACTCTTTTGGCAAATCAGGACACTCACGGGATAATGGTTGAAATCAGTACTTTCCACCGGAAGTTTTACATATTCATACTTCAATCGCTTTTGTACCGCCGGAAGTTTTACTTATTCCTATTCGCATCGCTTTTATTCCCCAGGAAGTTTTACATATTCCTATTCCAACCGCTTTTATCCTCCGAGAAGTTTTACATATTCCTGTCGGAATCGCTTTTATCTCCCCGGAAGTTTTACTTTTTGCTTATTGCGGTACTCGGTAGGCGTCTGATTATATTTGGCAGCAAATTCCCGGTAGAAATAAGACCTGTTCGAAATGCCGACTTTATAGATAATTTCCTGCACGCTCAGATTAGTCGTCACCAATAACTGCGCAGCATAGTTAAACCGGTAATCCTTGATAAAATCGGAAGGAGTAAGCGGAGATATTTTCTTGAAACGGCGGTAAAGCGACCGGGTATTCATGCCCATCTTTTCGGCTATCAACTCCAGGCGCAGGGTTTCCTTATCGAGGTTTTCCCGGATAATAGCAGTTACGGCATCCATAAATTCTTTATCTTCCTGATGAATCAGCTGTCCACCGGATTGTTCGTAGGCACTCTCCGGTGAATAGTAATAATCTTTCAGTTCTTTTTTACTTGTCATCAGCCGGTTGACTACGGAGCGGAGCACCACCGCAGAAAACGGCTTGGTCAGGTAGGCATCTGCCCCCAGGTCGAGTCCTTCTGCCTGGTCGTGTTCCGATATTCTGGCAGAAACGACTATCAACGGAATATGGCGGGTAAATTTATCCGATTTCACACGGCTGATCAATTCCATCCCGTCGATCTCCGGCATCATAATATCCGTAATGATCAGGGCCGGTGTTTGTTTTTCCATCAAACGGATCGCCTCTTCCACACCGTAAGCCTCCACTATCGTATAAGCCTCAGATAAAGATTCCTTAATCAGCCAGACAATATCCTTATGATCGTCCACCACCAGGACAGAGGGTTTATTCTCCGGAGAAACAATTCCCGGCAATCCGGTTTCATCGATGGGAGACGAGAGGACAGGCACCGTTTCCGGTTCCTCATTTTCCGGTTCGGCTTCCTCCTCCTCGGCTTCAAGGTGGGGCAAGCGGACAATAAATTCGGCAAACCGGCCTTCTTCACTTTTCACTTCTATCGTGCCATGCAGGGATTGTACGATACTATGACAGATAAACAATCCCAGTCCGTTCCTCGATGTTGTTTGCGTATAATTGTTTCCCTCCAGGTCGCCCAATATACAGTAACGGTCAAAAATAGTCTTCAGGTCTGTTTCGGATATTCCTTTGCCCGAATTATAGACACGGATCACCAAAGACTCATTTTCCGCAGTAGCCGAAATACGTATTTCTCCGGCTTCATCCGAATATTTAAAAGCGTTGGAAATCAGATTGACCAATATCTTCTTTAATCCGGTAGGGTCTGTATTCCAGTAAAGCTGATCCGGAAGGGACAACACGAATTTTATCCCATTCTGCTCGGCAATAGGGGTAAATGACTCGTATTGCCTGCGGATAATATCCGGGACAGAGATGCGCCTGATACTGAAATAATTCAACCCGGCCTCTTCTATCTTACGGAAATCCAGGATTTCCTGAATCAGTTCATTCAAGCTCGCTACGTTATCCCTCAATATGCGGATATACCTTTTCAGTTTGTTGTCGGAAGTATTTTCGGCATAGGTTTGAATATAGTCCCCTACTCCGTTGATTAAAGTCAGCGGGGTACAAAGTTCGTGGGTGATGTTGGCAAAGAAGTTCAGTTTGGCTTCGTACAGCTTTTCTTTCTGTTCTTCATGAATTTTACGGGCCACCTGTTGTTGTTTTTCAGCGATACGCCGGTTAATCCAATATACCAACACGCCTGCAAGGAGGATGGCCAGAAGAATATAGACTGCTATCGCCCAGGCACTGAGATACCAGGGAGGAAGTATTTTCAACGGTAAAAGATATTCCCGCGCATTGGAATCGTAAACATCGTTTTTATAACGGACTTTCAGGGTATAGTTTCCGTAAGGCAGCTTGGTAAACGATATTTCATTGCTCTTTTGTAATTCCGTCCAGGCCGTATTATAATCCTGCAACAGATAAGAATACTCATAATTGTCACCATGGATATAGTCGGTGGCAACAAATGAAATGGTAAAAGTCGAAACGTCCGGAGGAATTGTAACAGGGCCGGGATTCGCATCCGCATAATCGTAAAGACTGATGGTTTCGTCTCCCATCTTCAACTCAAAAAAATGCAGGTCGGGACTATAGCTTTCCTGCCGGTCGTTTTGCGGGTCGATCCAGACCAGCCCATCGACGCCCCCGAAAAACAGGCGTCCGGTATAAGGGCATTTCCAGTAAGCGTCGTCGGAAAACTCCGTAACCATCAGTTCCTGGCTCCCATAGTTATGGAAAAAGTTATTATGCGGGTTATATTTGGTTAGTCCCTTATTGGAGCTCAACCAGATACATTTATCTTTGTCCTCCAGTATGCCATGAATCATATCGTTGCTGATACCGTCACTCCTGTCGTACTGCCAAAACTCACATGTCCCCGCCTGATCGCATTTCATCCGCGTCATACCGGAACTGGCTCCCAGGTAAAAGGTCGAATCGCTGCTATAACACAGACTAAGGACATCACCGATCGCCTGGTTAGCCGAATTGTTCATCGACATAAAATCATACTGTCTCGTGAGCAGGTCGAAACGTGCCATCCCATATCCTCCGCGGCTTCCCAGATACAGGGTGGATTTTCCGTCATAATACATGGAATAAAATTCGTTACATATCTTTCCGTCCTTTTCCAGCAGGTAAGACTGAAGATACTTAACCGTCAGACCAGATTTATCCCGTTCCAGAACAACCTCGATCAACCCATCGCCCGTCGTTGCCATCCAAAGCGTCGAATCGTTTATCTCACAGATAGAATGAACATATCTTATCCGGGTATCTATCTTGCTGGGAAGCGTATGGACTTTCTTATCCTCATAAGAATAATAGGAAAGGCCGGGGCCGTCTGTACCAATCCACACCAGGGGATGATACAGGCTTTTGTAAAAGCAATAGACCCGGTTGTTGGACAAGCCGTCTGCCGCTGTATAACGGGTGATCCGGCTTAGCGGAATCTCCCCTTTTGCATAGGAATCATACTCTTTTATACGAACAAAGCCATCCCCTTTCGTTCCGAACCATAGTGTCTTATCTTCATCCGTATAAACGGAACGAACCGGATTGAGCATTACAAAAGGTAAATCTTCCAACGCCAATCCGTCAAAACGCTCATATTTATCGTACAACATTCTGAGTCCCTGCCCATCCGTACCAATCCAGAGTATTTGCTGCTTTTTATCTTTAAACATACTAAAGACACCGATATTCAGATCGACAGCTTCTTCCGGTTTATCAGGATCAAGCAACAGGCCGTTCCTGAACACCAGATACAGTTTCGACTGAAAAGAGACTACACGGGCTACCTTGCCATACTTTTCCATCCATCCGGAAAGATCAGACAAGTATGTTTCTTTGTTCTCCTCCGTCCGGTACCGGTACAGTTTATTATCGGCATCGACATAATAAAGAACGCCCTCTTCATAAAAAGCCTGTTCTATCGGTTTATCATGTATCTTGTTTTCCTTTGTCTGTATGGTTACAGGCAGTTTTGAATAATCCGGAATGAGTTGCTTTAAAACCCCATCTGATGAGAGAAGATAAAAACATCCTTGCTCGCCTGCAAATAATAGCCTTGCTGTTTCCGGTGTTATGTCCCGCGTATAAATGTCCTGAAAGGATACTGTACGGGAAGTATGGCAGGATATAAAATTCTTCCGGCTGACAACCAGGGTATTTTCTAAAGAATCCGTTGCTATAAGAAGACATTCGGGATATTCAGGATATGATTCGGTCACTTTACGGTCTTTCAGCGAAAACCGGTTCAGTCCCATCGAAGTAGATACCCAGAGATACCCGGGACCACCGTCTGAAATTTTATTGATAATGTTACTGCAAAGGGTATTCTTATTATCCGGTTCAAAACGATAGACGTACGTATTTCTCCCGTTGAACAGGTTCAGGCCATCGTAAGTTCCGATCCACATATAACCGTCATCATCCTGATATATATCGATAATTGCATTATTCGACAGGTCGATATTTGCTTTATGCAGCGAAACCGACGCCTCCCCGCCAGGTAAAGCACAAAGCAAAAACAAGCAGAGTATCATCAATTTCATACATAAAAGCCGTAGCATTGTCCGTTTGTTATTATTGGTCCGAGTCATAGTATTAATATTAGTAGAATAATCTCCCGATAACTGCCGGTAAACCCCGGTATATCGATCAGGCAACAAATATAATCCATCTTTTCGGTAATATTAGAACTTTTTAAGCCTAAAGAAATAAACTATAATTAATAAAGCGATAACTTCGCGAATCACAAGGTGATGACATCGTTTTAACACATATAATATATGAAAAAGTATCTTCCATTGGCTGCCTCCGCCCTGCTTCTTGCAGCTTGCAGCGAAAAACCGGGTTACGAAATAACCGGTACAGTTTCAAACGCCGATCTGAACGGAAACTACGTATATCTTTATGAATACGGAAAACCGGACGTTTTACCTTTCGACAGTGCGCTGGTAGAAAACAATGCATTCAAATTCAAAGGCACCCAGAATGAATCGCAGATTACGATCATTCAGTTTTCACCCGACGTTGTCCAGGCTGAACGCGGTATGGCAACTCCGTTCAAGACAACGTTTACACTTGAAAACGGCAAACTCACTATCAACCTGGATACCCTGTCAATCGTAACCGGTACCCCCGCCAACGATGCAGAAAAAGCAATGAAAGATAGTCTCAAGCCTTTCATTGACGAAATGGGAAAACTCGGAGATGAGATCCGTTCCGAAGACAAGGCTATTGCGGATGCGGCTGAAAAAAAATATGATGAAATCAGCGACAAAATAACCAAAGCCGTATGCAATTACATTCTGGCTCATATGGACCAGAAAATGTCTGCCAAATATTTATACGAAAACCGTTACAACCTGAGTGAAGAGCAACAGAACGAAATACTGTCGAAAGCCGACTCAACCTTTAAGGCACAGCCGAATATCGACAAGATGATCAGCCACCTGGAAGTTCTGAAAAACGTGGCCGTCGGCAAAAAGTTTACTGATTTCGAAATGGCTGACCCGAAAGGCGAAGTACATCAATTGTCTGAGTTCGTCGGTAACGGTAAAGTCGTCCTGATCGACTTCTGGGCTTCCTGGTGTCCTCCTTGCCGCAAAGAAATGCCGCATCTGGTCGAATTATATAAACAATATAAGAATAAAGGATTCGAAATCGTCGGTATCTCTTTGGACAGCAAACCCGAAGCCTGGGCAAAAGGTGTAAAAGACCTGAATATTACCTGGACACAGCTTTCCGACCTGAAAGGATGGCAGAATGCCGGTGCTGCTTTATATGGCGTCAACAGCATTCCTCATACCGTACTGGTCGATAAAGACGGTACGATCATCGCCAAGAATATCCATGGTGAAGAGATAGACGCCAAATTGCAGGAAGCACTTAAAAAATAAAAGAGAACGATATGTCTGCCCAAATCACTCTCGACTGGAAAAAGGATTCGACCTTTGAAACCCAGATGGATGGTCATACGGTGACAATCGATACCAGCAAAGAAGACGGCGGCACCGGTTCCGGTGTCCGCCCGAAAGCCTTGATGCTGGTTGCCCTGGCCGGATGCAGCGGGGTCAATGTGATCTCTCTATTCAAGAAGATGCGAATCGGTTTTGAAAAACTATCTATCGACGTCAAAGCAGAGACAACCGATACCGTGCCGATGCTTTACTCGGCATTCTTCATCACTTTCCACGTAACCGGTAAGGCAGAGGAAAGTGCCCGGATTGAAAAAGCAATCCGATTGTCGCAAGAGTACTGCGGTGTTTCGGCAATGATGAAAAAGATAGGACCTGTCACTCACCGTATCTTGCTGAATGGCTCCGAACTGAATATTCAGCCAACCGATAAATAACGAACTTAGCGTCTTGCATGGCTGGATTAAAAATTTTATCTTTGTGCGGTTTTTGAAGAAAGCGATATTACATAGAAATTAGCAAAAAGTTTTATTATCACTTTAATATAATAAATTAGCGATTATGATTTATTCACATGAAGTTCAACACATGTGTGTTGTAAAGAAGGGAGCCAACCATCCTTGTGCTCCGATTCCTGAAGAAGGAAAATGGGTTAGATCTACTCAGATCACTGACATCTCAGGTTTGACTCATGGTGTGGGTTGGTGTGCTCCTCAGCAAGGTGCATGTAAACTGACACTGAACGTAAAGGAAGGAATCATTCAGGAAGCGCTGGTAGAAACTATCGGTTGTTCTGGTATGACTCACTCTGCTGCAATGGCATCAGAAATCCTTCCGGGCAAAACACTTCTGGAAGCATTGAACACTGACCTTGTTTGCGACGCTATCAACACAGCTATGCGCGAATTATTCCTGCAGATCGTTTACGGACGTACACAGTCTGCTTTCTCTGAAGGCGGTCTGCCTGTCGGAGCCGGTCTGGAAGACTTAGGTAAAGGTCTGCGTAGCCAGGTTGGTACCATGTTCGGTACATTAGCCAAAGGTACCCGTTACCTGGAAATGGCTGAAGGTTACTGTACTCGTATGGCATTGGATGCTGACGATCAGGTAATCGGATATGAATTCATCCACCTGGGTAAATTCATGGAAATGGTAAAGAAAGGCATCGATGCTAACGAAGCTCTGGAAAAAGCTAAAGGTTCTTACGGTCGTTTCAAAGAAGCTGTAAAATATATCGATCCTCGTAATGAATAAGAAAACACTGACACGCGTCCTGACCGGGCTGATCATTCTGACTGTTATCGCGACGGTAATCACCTACTTCGTCATGAAGCCGGACCGTCCCTGGATGGCATTCTATATGGCCTGTTGCGGCGGTGTGCTTGTTTTCAACTTTCTAATATCTTTATTCCTGGTAAATAAGAATTTAAAAAAGTAAAAATAATATGGCTTTATTTGAAAGTTATGACCGTCGTATTGATACTATCAACGCGGTTTTAAAAGAATATGGTATCAACGGTATCGAAGATGCAAAAGCTATCTGCGACGCTAAAGGTATCGATCCTTATACAATGTGTAAGGAAACTCAACCAATCTGTTTCGAAAATGCATGTTGGGCTTACGTTGTAGGTGCTGCCATCGCTATCAAGAAAGGTTGCACAAGCGCTGCTGACGCTGCCGAAGCTATCGGTATCGGTCTGCAGGCATTCTGTATCAAAGGTTCTGTTGCTGACGACCGTAAAGTAGGTATCGGCCACGGTAACTTGGGTGCACGTCTGCTTCGCGAAGAAACAAAATGTTTCGCTTTCTTAGCTGGTCACGAATCTTTTGCTGCTGCTGAAGGTGCTATCAAGATCGCTGAAATGGCAAACAAAGTACGTAAAGAACCGCTTCGCGTTATCCTGAACGGTCTGGGTAAAGATGCTGCTATGATCATTTCTCGTATCAACGGCTTTACTTATGTTCAGACTCAGTTCGACTATGCTACAGGTGCTTTGAACGTGATCAAAGAAACTCCGTATTCTACAGGTCTCCGCTCAAAAGTAAAATGCTACGGTTGCGACGACGTTCGTGAAGGTGTTGCTGTAATGCGTGCAGAAGGTGTTGACGTATCTATCACAGGTAACTCAACTAACCCGACTCGTTTCCAGCACCCGGTAGCTGGTACATACAAGAAAGAATGTATGGAAAACGGTCACAACTATTTCTCTGTTGCTTCAGGTGGTGGTACAGGCCGTACTCTGCACCCGGATAATATGGCTGCCGGTCCTGCTTCTTATGGCATGACCGACACAATGGGCCGTATGCACGGTGACGCTCAGTTCGCTGGTTCTTCATCCGTTCCTGCTCACGTAGAAATGATGGGATTCCTGGGTATGGGTAACAACCCGATGGTAGGTGCTACAGTTGCTGTAGCAGTTGCTATTGAGGAAGCTATGAAGAAGTAATTAGATTATTACTGATACACTAAATCCCTGTAATTCTATGAGTTATGGGGATTTTTTTGTTTTTAAGGACTCCTTATATTGAACGGCTAAGACATCCCTTCCCCTACCCTCTCTAATCAATTATATATTTAGTAAATGACTGCCTATAATTACTGAATGAACTATCTTCTTTGGGCATAAACAAGCTGCATGACTTAGGAGTGTTTTGGGGTAAGAATAGGTTAAAATGGTGAATGTTTGTGTGCAAATCACAGCCACTTTTCAATTTTAGGCAAACTGCACACAGAATTACACATAACAAACTAACATACAGAACAATAAAGCATATTTAAAGAGCTTCCACATGTCTAATTTTAAATAATTAAACGATGGTAAGAAGTTCATTCGCTATCCTCTTTTTCATAAGAGATAGCAGAGTTAAGAAAGATGGCACAGCTTCAATAGAAGTAGTGCTAACTGTTAATGGCGAGAGATGCTCATTTTCAACTGGCAAGAAGGTCAAAGTCTCCAACTGGGATAAAGCGAAGCAACAGGTTAGAGGGAAGGATGAAGAAGCTAAAAGTCTCAACAGCTTTATAACAGCTTTAAAGGCTCAACTATACCAGAAAGAAGCTGAGCTACTTGATAAGGGATTTATAATGACTGCTGAACTATTACGAGATGCTTACTTTGGTAAAGTGGAAACTCTTAAAGAGAAATCTCTACTTGAAATCCTTAAAGAACATAATGCAGAACGTAAAGCAATGGTAGGAAAGACAGTTGCACCTGCTACTTATTGGGGATTTGAATACACTGGCAGATTATTAAAAGAGTTCATTAAGAGTAAATATGGCAGAGAGGATTTATATCTACGAGAAATCAATTTAGGTTTCATTCAAGGCCTACATTCCTTCTTATTAGGTGAGAAGAAGATGGGGCAGAATTCAAGTACCAAGCATTTAAAGTTCTTAAAGAAGCTATTGAACTTAGCAGTTTCCAATTCCTACATATCCTATAACCCTGTAAATGCTTACAAGGTGGAACGTGAACCTGTAGAGATTGACTACTTAGACGAAGAAGAATTAAGGAAGGTTATCAACTTTGACACTCCTATTCCACGCTTTGAGAGAGCGAAGGATATGTTTCTGTTTGGATGTTTCACTGGACTTAGTTATATAGATATTAAAACCTTATCGTCTGAACACTTTGAGAAAGATGGTACTGGCAGAATATGGATTAAAAAGCGTAGAGTTAAAACTGGTGTTCTATCCAGAATACCTCTCCTACCAATTGCCAAGTTGATATTGGATAAGTACAAAGGTGGTGATAAGCTACTACCAATCCAAGATCCTGCCGATGTTAATAAGTACTTGAAAGACATAGCAATATTATGCAATATAAAGAAGCGAATCACATTTCACACTTCTCGCCATACATTCGCTACCACGGTCACGCTTTCTAACAATATTTCACTGGAAGTCGTTTCTAAGATGTTAGGTCACACGAATACCAGAATGACTACTCACTATGCTAAACTCATGGATAAGTGCATTGGTGAACAGATGGACAAGCTGATGGACACATTTACAGGAGATGCTGATTATTAAAGTTACTCTAATTCTTAAATTACCCCATTTGCAGTGATGTAGGTGGGGTTTATTTCATACATTTGCCCTATACAATTTAGAATTTATGGAACTGACGGCAGATAACTTAGAATATATCATATATGTAGCAAAGGAATATTGCTATCTCAATAAACAACAATTAAGGGATATAAAAAACATAGAAGATAGAGATGCTTTTATAAGAGATGCTGAAGAGATGGCTGTATCTATAGCAATACCTCAATTTAAACAACGGCATCCAATTCTGATGGAAGAATTTAAAGAGGCTTATAATACATACTTATCCAATGATGAAATTCAAAACACACTCAATATTTATAAACTGAATGCTGATAAGTTCTGGTTACTATTCCTATTTATTACAGATTTCGCCAACGGTTGCTTCATTTATTCCATGCAGAGCGAGAAGTACACAATTCGTGAGACAGCGAACAGGATGTCACAACTTATAAACAAAAATGGAGCAAGGAATTACTCTCTTACTCTATCATGTGAGGAAGATACCATATCAAGTAACAATCCTTTATTGATAGCTCTATTTGAAGACTTCTGTGCTAAACTGAACGATAATGAAGATAATTTCTTAGATACAATATATTACAGAACTTTAGAAGTAGTTGAAAGCACAGTTAGAACTAAGAAGATGAAATTCTTCGTTGAACTATTCAGATACTTCCTCTACAATCATGTAGAAGTCCGTCAACCAAGCAGAATGTCTTTTATAGGCAAGTTCCTCTACCTCTCAAAGATAGTAGGAGAAGATAAAGAATTCTACTACACTGGTTATAAGCTAACCTCTATTACTCCAGAAACACATATGACCAATTTCCTCATTAAACGGTATGGTACTATAATTTGGAGAGACAAAAAATATATTAAAGAACCAGAAGACGTAGGCAAGGACATTGCAGATACCATCAAGAAATGTACTGACTATGCCCCTACAAGCACTTCAACCTACATCTGTTCTACACTTTGATAATCAAATAATTGGCATTTAGGGAAAGCCATACAACCCGCTTTCCCTAAAGCCATTTGCCCTTAATTATTTTCCATCCACCTAAATACACTCTACTTTTGCCATCGTAATCAAATGATAAACGGTGCGCACCTTTAATACAGATTACCTGTAAGCCCTTCCAGTAGCAGGGTACAAGTAATAAATCCATTAAACAATAAAAAACATGGATACTAATAAAGTAGTAAATGTGGTAGAGGTCGTAAAAGAAGTTACCGACACCAATAGTGTAGAAGTACAAGCAAGTACAGAAACCTTAGAAGCAACAGCGGTGAACGACAAATCTTCTATCACTAAAGCACAAGCGGTAGAAGAGGCACGCAAGGCTCTTGAGGACAAGAGACTGTTCCTTGACAATAATAAAGGTGAGGATAGTAACATCGTCAGGTCTGCAACAGCTAATGTAAGCAAGGCAGAGAAAGCTTATGCTTCAGCATTACAGGCGGTTGAACGTCCTGTCACCAAAGTGGAGTTCTGGGAAGTAAGAGAGTCCACCGAGGAAGTGGAAATCATTGACAAGAGAAAGAAAGACATCATTATTGCCACTTCCCTTTATAACATGAACGTAACCAACGTGAATGTAAAACAAGGCACACGACTAATAGAAGATACTCGACTGGAAGATGCTCCTTTGTTCTTGGTTGAAGCTAAACTGTTCGATGATGCGGAAGAGGAATTAAGAGACCTGAATGGTAACATTATCCCAAAAGGAACCCCCAATGTTTATGTACCAGTTGATACCTCATATGGCTATTGGAGATGGAAGAGCTGTCACGAGTACAATATAAACGCAACCGTAAAGGAAACCTCTATACTTACCATTAAGAATGTCAGACTTAAAAAGTTCTCATCATTACAGGAGTTTGCCCAATATAGAGGAGTGAACAATGTGTTAAGCAGGAGCTTCAATGGTCTGGAGAAAGCTGGTAACGCAGCGTTAGCAACTCAACAGGAGTTCTATAAGAAAGTCTTTAAGAAGACTAAGGAGTTGAAAGCCAATGTCAGTGTTATCACTAAATACTATAACATGGGTAAGTTGTTGAGTTTACAAACTTGGAATGAAGCGATGTTAGGGATAGCGGGAAGTTTTGAATATGATTTGTCTGTGGGAGACCTAATAATAGAGACCTTACAGGACAAGAAGTTCAAGATTGGCTTCATTAGGCAACGTTACATGATTGACGCTATCATTCAACTCGCCAACTATACCCCTAAAGCTTCTCAAGACAAGATAGGAATCGAAGGAGTAATCAATACCATCAAATCTTTAGACAGCGAGATGGTTTCCTTCATGGAGGCCATTACCTTAGACAAGGTGAATGGGATCTATTCAGAACTGCTTACCCAATACCTAAAGAATAATGGAGTAATTAAAAAAGAACAGGTTGCATAGTCTACCAATAGTAAAGCCAATGTGACAGGTTGGCTTCTCTACTCTGAATTTTCAAGAAGTGGTTTTTCTCCACTATATAATATAGCAGATAATCCTAATATCTGGAACTTAGACCTATTTAAAGTCTAATCATTGGGGTTGCAGCTAACTAATTTCCAATCACCAAAGATATATAATAAAGATATATAATAATGAACTTAGATATTAAAGAAAAGGATGGCTTTCTTATCATGGAAGACTTCCCAGAGAATTGCATCTTCAATAAGGTGAAGACTGGCTGCGGTGCTACTACTATAGCACTTACTAATAATAAGAATTATATTATTGCCGTACCTACGACAGACTTAGTAATCAATAAGTGCTATCCAAGTAAAGATAAGGATGACAAGGATTTAGTTTGGAAGAAATCTGAAATAGTCTCAGGTGTTAGTCCTCTAAACGCTAACTTGTTTGGCTTATATGGTAGATTCACCGTCTCCACCAAGACAAAGTTAAAGAAGTTCCTTAACAAAGAGGGAGTGAAGAAGATTATCTGCACTTATGATAAGGTAGAGGCATTAATATCTCTTATCAATCCGCAAGAGTTCAAACTCCTTACAGATGAATATCACGACCTGTTCAAGCAGTACCTGTTTAGGCATAAAGCTGTTAATGGAGTTTTAGATCACTATAATAAGTTCAAATCCTATTGTTTCTTATCAGCAACTCCTATCCCAGACTTTGTTAAGCCCCAGATATTTAAGGATATGACAGAATATGTAGCGAACTGGAAATCAATTGACAAGATTACTATATATCCATATAAAAGCGGGAAGGCTTATGAAACAGCAGCTAATATTATCAAGCAGTATCAAGATATAGGTTACTTTGTCTTAGATGACGTAAAGAGTGAAGAGGCTTACTTCTTTGTTAATAGTGTAAGGGAGATTAAGAAGATTCTGGATAAGACCACTCTCACTAATGATGACTGTAGGGTTATCTGCGCAGATAATGAGAAGAATAGCACTAAATTAGAAGGTTTTGAAATCTCTAACTCTGCCTCTAAGTCCAAACGCTTTACATTCGTAACCTGTAAGGCATTTGAAGGTGTGGACTTCCATTCTGAAACAGCATTATGCTTCATTGTCAGTAACGGATATAATAAGCACACCCTTATTAGTGTGGATATGGATATACCCCAGATTGCGGAACGCATAAGAACCAAGACTAATCCGTTTAAGAATAAGATAGTTCATATATTCAATCCTAAGAAAGTTAATTACTATGTTCCATTAGCTGTAAAGAAGCAAGAATTAGACAAAGAACTTGCCGCAGCAAAGGAAAGGGTACAGAAGTTAAATGAACAGACGTTAGGAGAGGATGCTCAAAAACAACAAGATGCTGAACTTAAGAAGTTAGGTGCTGACACCTATATTGTTAAGAGAGGCGATAAGTACGAGGTTAACGATATGATTGCCAAATTAAAACTTTATATATACTGGACTATACATATTATATATAGGTCAGCAGAAGCATTGCAAGAGGCTTATGAAACTTTTGGTTCATCAGTCGCTAAGGGTTATGAATGGAATATTGCAGGCGAGGATATAATGAAGAATATTCTTAATCCCAAACAATTCAGAGATTGCCTCAAACGATTCTGTGACTTAAAAAACAAGGGAGCTATGTTGTCAGATAGTGAGAAACAAGAGTTAGAAACCATATCTACAAAGTACCCCAAACTGGTAGAGGGATATAGTAAGTTGGGCGTTAAGACATTAAAACGATTACGAACAATTAAAGCTATTACTGCTGCATTAGAAGAACTGGAAGAGGGTTAAACGCACTACCATACTACTAATTTACTCCCCCCATACTTGCCAGAAGGAAAATCTAAATTCAGACAGGCATGGGGGTACACCACCAATCATTAATAAGATTATACTCACCAACCAACTCCCCAATCTCCAACTGAGCGAATCTGTAAAAGGTAACACTAAATAGCCCTATATGTAAAATATCCTAATGATATAACACTTATAGTCATTTAGCAAGTAGTAATGAAGTCCTAAATTGTAAACTGAGCGATCCGTTTCATTTAGGACTTCATTCACATACTTGCCAATCAATCAATAATCACTTAATTCAATTACATTATGAGTACATTACAGATCATGCCGTTTGAGGCAAGAGAGAGAAGGTTTCAGAGTTTACAATCAGCAGCGGAGGAAGCCACTTTGGTAGTGCCCAAGCACAAGAATGTCCTACACTTCATTGAGAGTAACACGCAGGAAGCAACCATCAATCACCTAAAGAACGATTGCATTGTTCCAGTCTTCAGCAAGGATAACGAGCTTACTGTTTCACACGCTGCATTCATTGAGACAGTAGGTGAAGCAGTCCAGAATTTCTTTAGCGGTGAACGGATTGAGCAACCAGACATTCGTGTGTCACATATTATTAAAGGTAGGGTGCCTTCTGCCATTCATAAACCTGCAAGTCAATTACAGGATAGTGATCGTACGATCTACTACGAGCGTTGCGCATTCGCTTATGAAGTTCCATCCATTCAGCAGATCGTTGAAGGGAATAAGCTCAATCTTACTGTTACAGGTGTGCGGGCCTTCAACAGAGAGAACCTATATTCACGTAAGACAGTGGAAAGGTTCAGCATTGGAATTGGATTCAAGAACCTTGTTTGCTGTAACCTCTGTCTGTTCACAGACGGATTGAAGAACGATATTAGGGTTAGTGATACGACCCAGCTATTCAAAGAAGTGTTAGAGTTGTTCCAGCAGTACAACCCAAGTCGCCACCTTCAACTCATGCGTGAATTTGGTAATCATTCACTTACACAGCACCAATTCGCACAGATATTGGGTAAAATGCGATTATATCAAAGTCTACCTTCTATCAACCAGCGTAAACTTCCACCCATGTTAATGACGGATAGTCAGATTAACCAAGTGGCAAGGGCTTATGTGAATGATGAAAATTTCTACGGATATGGCAGGGAATTATCGATGTGGCGGTTCTACAACTTACTTACGGGTAGTAACAAGTCAAGCTATATTGATACTTATTTGGACAGAGCGTTAAACGCTACTGATATAGCGCAAGGAATAACATCTGCACTGCAAGGTGATGATGCTTATAGGTGGTTCATTGATTGAGAGAAGAAAGGGCATCTATTTACTTAGGTGTCCTTCCTTTTGTCTAATAATTAACTAATTAAACTTGCAAGTACGTAAATAAGTACATATATTTGCAGTAAATAAAAGGAGGACTTATGAGAACAGCTAATTATACTGATTTAAGAGCAAATCTTAAAGGTTATATTGACTCTGTAATTGATGATTGTGAAACTGTAATCGTCAACCGTGGTAAGGGAAGCGGAGTAGTAATGATTTCCCTTGATGAATATAATTCATTAAAGGAGACAGAATATATCATGTCGTCACCTGACACAATGGGCGCTATTCGTAAAGGAGAGGAAGATATTAAGAATGGTAATGCCATCGCCCAGAATGAAGGAGAAAGCATTGATGATTTCTTAAATCGGGTAGCATGTACAGAATAATATTGTCAGACCAAGCACGTAAGGATTATCAATACTTCTTACGAAGTGGCAATACAGCTATCATAGATAAAATTAAAGCTTTATTGAATGATATAGCTGAACATCCTTATGCTGGGATTGGAAAACCTGAACCTCTTAAATATGAGTTGGCAGGTAAGTGGTCAAGACGGATTAATTCAGAGCACCGTCTCATTTACTCTGTACATGACGATATGATAGAGGTCTCCATCTTCTCAATGAGACACCATTACTCCAAGAAGTAGTACCACTACATACAATTTACTAATTGAAAGGGCATCTATTAAGTTAGGTGTCCTTTCTTTATATCTACTAACTATTTAAAGATTACATCTTATGAATACCAAAGACATTGATAATGCGATTAATCACATTATATCATTACAGGAAAAGCTATCCACCAGTGAGAACAATCTCCAATACATCAAACGGCTGCAAGCCCTAAAATATTGGCTATACAAATTTGACAGTTTATTGGATAAAGCCAGCAGACTGAATAGTGAATACACTGTGATACATGAAAGTTACTTCCATGCCTGTGCTGGATTTTCATTCTATGACAGGGTTTATCATTCCATCTTATCATACCAATATGGAGATAGACCGTTCTAATTTAGTTGGGCATCCACAACAGGGTATCCAACTTACATAAACTGAACGAACATTCAGCATTTGTAACCAACGACTAATTAATGTGAATCATGAAGACATACATAGCATATTTAAGGCAATCTACCATGAAACAACAGCTATCTGGTTTAGGAGTGGAAGCCCAAAGAGAAATCATACATAACCATGTAAAGAATAAACCCATACTTGCTGAATACATTGAAACGGAGAGCGGCAAGAAGTCTAACAAACCTCAACTTCTCGCAGCTTTGGCAATGTGCAGGAAGACTAACTCTGTTCTGATTGTCGCTAAACTGGATAGGTTGTCAAGGAACGTAGCATTTACATCTAAACTTCTGGAATCAGATGTTGAGATTATCTTCTGCGACTTTCCACAAGCTAATAGGCTAATCCTACATATTATATCATCCATCGCAGAATACGAAGCGGGGTTAATTAGTCAGAGAACCAAGCAATCATTACAGGCTAAGAAAGCAAGAGGAATCAAGTTAGGAAAGTCTGATAACTTGATGAACAAGTTTGAGCAAGCTATCTACAATAGCTCCCGTACCAATAAGGCTAAAGCTGAAAACAATCCCAATAATATGAGGGCAATCGCATTGCTACGGTCACTGTCAATGCAGGGTAAGTCACTCTCTGAAATGACTGACTTGTTGAATGAGCAAGGCTTCGTAACATCTAAGGGCTGCCAATTCCAGATAACCCAAGTTAAGAGGTTACTTGTCAGAGCAGGGTTAATGTCGTGAAATCACTTTGAAAGGCAGGACAAATTTAAAGTAAGGTTAGCTTTATATACCCCAATCTAAGTTTGTTCTACCCTAAATTTCAAACGGAGAAGTAAGCATCTACACCTTATATATATGGTACATCTAAAATATTAAGTTGAGAAGCATCTAAAATCAATTCTTCACAGTTTGGCATTTCAGCCCTATACTATATAGTCAATTACACCAATTCCAAGAATCCATATACATCTAAAGTCTTAAAACTTATGTCGAAGATAGCCCATTGTAAATCACCAACAATATGTTGACATGATGATGAAAATTCAAGGCGGGTATGGAAGTTGAGAATTTGACTCTTATATGGGGAGAGTAAGATTTCATACCTGTCCCAGATATATGACTTTAGGCTTACCTCTGATTTTTAATGAACAATAGTTCTTGCCAATTCAAACGATTTAGTAACTTTGCATTGTAATCCTTCACTCCTAAAGCGTTAGGTCACTGAACGGAGGACATTATAAGTTAACAGAGCGTACTGAAATTAACCCATTGTGAAACTGGACATTTCTATGATTGGAGTTAATGAGCAAGAGCGCTCACGTCAATGTTATATACCTATCTCATAAGGTAGTCTATATATCGTTTGGCGTGGGCTATTGTTTATTATCCAATCAGGGCAGTCCAGAACTCTTAGAAATAAGAGTGCCTCACAATGGTAATATTCAATAGTTTCCACGCCTTCTTTGTGTTTAATAGCTTACTGAAGGGAACAGGTAAGCAGCTTTAAATTTAATCTTATGGGGTTATTCACACTAGTAGACAGGATTTCCTTACTCCGTGATTGTAGAGCCATTATGAAGTTGATGGTGAAATTGCAAAGGTGTCCTAAGCCAGACAAAGCAGGATTATGCCTTGAAGTAGAAAATAGGTTACAGACCTTATCAAGTAAAGGTGATAAGATGCCAGATGCAGCGATGAGCATTATCATACCAATTCAAGGTAGGGATAATGATCTATACTCCTTCTTGCAAATAGTGAGGGAAGATTTATATTCATTCAAGAATCAGTAATTAGTTAAAGTTAAACAGGCGTGGCAACAGTAAAATGTTGTAGTTCCTCACGTTCTTACATTTAATAGCTCCCCTATGGGAACGGGTAAGCGAGATCAATATAATTATGTTTGCTACATTTCAATTAAGCCAAGCGAGTTTACAGTTAATAGAGAATATCTACCATAACTTAAAAGCTCATCCTATGTACTCTCAATATAGCATTGAGAAAAGTGATTATGACCATACTTCTGGTTCCATCTACATTCTTATTCATTTATATGGAAATCCCATTACTAGATTTAGTTTCTATGGAGGTAAAAGAGGAAAGATAGGTTCTATTGCTATATATGGAGCCAATTTAGAGGGACATTTAAGAAGCATACGTTCTTCTATGAAGATATTTGGATTAGATGTCGAAGATGTTGAATATGACAATCAAGGACTGAGTCCATATGTTGATGTTACACTTTTAAACCAAGTCTAATTTTAAAACTTTATATAAAATGAAACAATATGCTGAAATCACAGACAAAGGAGAGTGTTACTCTTCTTTATCTCTATGCATCGAAGGTGTGAATGCTAATGCTACAGAATGGAGTAAACATAACTTTTATCCTCAAAATGGGATGGTTGGTGAAATTGTAGAAATCTATAATCCTTATACTTACATTCTTAAAATACAGGATACAATCTATGTGCCTATATCTCCCAAGGGATTTAAAAAGATCAGTGAAACTGAATTTAATAGAAGAGTAAGTAACAATAGCTACACAGGTATGGACGAAAAGCAACAACGCATAAATAGAGATTACAACAACACTATATCACGCCCTTACTCTTTAGGAAAACCAAACTACAAAGATACATTCTGGCATGATATTGTTAATAATATAACAATACGCACTGATAATTATACCAAACCTATGTTTATGCCCCAATTAATTGATGAATGTGTGATGTACGCATGCGATATATGCTTAGAGTTTAAAAAGAAAGCTGGGACATTACCCAACGATTGGTTAAAACATATATCATCTCAAGTCTGTGATGTTTTCGATGAGCACTTTGAAGAATTCACTGATTATGAAAGAGATGATTGCATGAATAGAATTGAAAGAATTATAAATTCCTCCTCAGCAGAATTAATGGTCGACATTTATTATAAACGATAATGCCTGTTGCTCCTTATACATATACATATCAACAATGTTTATCCACATATCTTATATGGATAGCATCCTGCATAGATGAAGAACAGAAGGATTACTATCAAGAGTGTACAAGTTTTGAAATTTGGTACAATAAGCATAGGGGAAATAGAATTCAGATAATCTTCTTTAATAACCATGAAGATTATCTTTATATACTGAAACATTCAACATTTGCATGGAGAGTTGACGTACACTATCAATTCTGCAAACGATTTCATTGTCCACCAATGTGTACACGAGAGGAAATTATAACCGTTCTGGTTAACTCCATTATGGATATTTATAAACACTATTAATTAATAAATTAAGGACTAAGATAACATGAAGACATTAAGATTATTAGCAACCTTACTATTGGTTGCATTGAGTATGGGGTTATACTCGTGTGGCAAATTCGAGATAGAAGATCCTGTTTCTATACCAACTGGCGATAACTTCTTTAATGACACTGATAAGAACTTCGCAGAGTACATGGATGATTATTCTGACATTAAGTGTAGGTTTGCTTTAGCAGGAGAAGGTTCCATGCTATTAACTGGCATAAAGAACAAACATCTTTGGTTCAGCGAGTTTGACACTATTACTAAGAAACTTAAATCAACATGGCTGGACATTGAAGAGACTGATACCATACAACAAGTTCATACAGGTTATGGAGAATATAAAGAGATGAGGATAGGGCTTGTCACCTTACATTATTATAAGAAGACGAAGACAGGGGATATTGTTACATTTAGATTGAGTAGCGTTCCTCAAACCATCTTTACAAGCAATGGTAAGACTAAACGTACACCGTTAGAGGCTAACAATAACTATATGAATACTTATGATTGGTACAATGAGTCAGTCTTCATTGGCAATCGTTGCTATTCCAGTGAAGGAGACCCTCTGTTTACAATTGAGGATAGCTATTTTTTTAGAGATGGGAATGTAACCCCCATTTCATATGAAGAAGGCATCAAGTTTGACTACTCTTACCCTCCTATCTCATTTGAGAGGTTTAATATTAAAGAGGGTAAATCCGTTTGGAAAACCAATCTTACTGATATTGAACTACCATCTGACTCTAAAATCAGTTACACTATACTTGACAAGTCTGCTAATGTTTGGGAATACAAGGTGGATGCTGTCCTATATAATGGAATGAAACATAGCTATATCTTCACTGTCAACATGGAAGACGGTAAAGCAAATGTAGCAGAGGAAGGTGTTAAAGTTACAAGCATCGCATTGAACAAATCTCAAGTAACGTTAGATATTGGAGAGATCTTTCAATTGGTTGACACGGTAAAACCTAACAACGCAGAGAATAGCAAGGTAGTCTGGGCTAGCTCAAATGAATCTGTGGCAACCGTAGATCAGAATGGACTTGTTACGGCTAAATCTTATGGTGAGTCGGTAATCACAGTCACCACAGAGGACGGTGGATTTACAGCTACATCTAATATCATAGTAAAGAAGAAGGAGATTAGTGATTACATAACCTCCAAAACATTTACTTCCATGATTAATGTTGGTGGATATATACAAGGTATCATTGGATGTGAAATCATTAATAATAGCAAGGAAGACATACTGTTGACTAATTATACAGTCATAGATGATAATGAGAACGTTCTTCTTACCAATTCTTATGACAATAATATCTTGAAAGCTGGTTCCAGTTATCGAGAAGATGTTAGTATTAGAGGCGTGTTCAATGAATTGACATTGAGATGGACTTATATACATAATGGCAAGGAGTACACATATACTACAAAATATAAAGTGACAACTTCATTATGATTAGCAGAGAAGGTTTATGGAATGTCTCATAGACCTTCTCTTAAACTGGATATAATAACAATTAGTAATTAAAAGGATGAAGAATTTAAAACATTTAGGAATGACCTTATTAATGGTCATGTTAGCAATTAACTTAGTAGCTTGTGGCGATGATAAGGAGGATGGAGATAAGGAGATCACTCCATCTATCGTTGGTACATGGAAATTGACTGTGGATAAGGGATACACGCATACACATGTTACCTTTACGAAAGACGGAACATTCAGCTATACCAGTACGGATGAATTGGATTATGAGGAACATGGGACTTACAAGATAGTAGATAATCTCCTATACCAGATGTTCAGTGACGAAGACGAATGGGCGATTGGTGAGATACTCTTATTAAATTCTGAAACCTTATCCATTCAAGATTTAGATGATGACGGGGTTACTCCTCGTGGTAAACCTTATTCCTACCAGCGGGTAGAATAGTAGATAAGGCAGATACAAAATAGGAAAGGCGGCATTGATTACTCTTTGCCGCCTTTCCTAATTAATCTCACACAAACATCTTAGGTTAAGAGTTAATCAGATATACTAATTGACTAACTTATTAATTACTACAAATTTAGTCAATCCAAAGTAGTCCACCAAACTAAATATCATACGATATTAAGCTAAATTAGACTGTCTGACAGAGGATTAGATTGAAGACATAGAATTGAACCAACCGGTGTGAAGTGGGCTGTTAATGGTTAAATGGCATGAGGTACAAAATGCTGGAATTTTAGTTCATATAAAGATTAAATAGTGTTTAGAGGAAAACTCTGCTCGCACTCACCAATCTATTAAAACCCTATCATCTTCTCTAATGAATAGTTGCATAAAACCTATTAATTAACTATATTTGCATGAATTCATAATTAAAGGATTATGGAATACATAGCAATTGGATAGAGCCAACCCATAAATCACAAAGGGATATTCCCTCTCCTACAAGAGAAGAAGTTGGAGGCTTAAGCCAATGAAGATAATATAACAAGCTAATTAAATATATAAAAGGTTATACATTTGTCCGCTTGCGGCTTATTCACGACCATTTATTCAAGATACTAAGATTTATAATCTGGATTGCTCTTTAAAATATTTAATATTAATCTGTAAAACAGTCACTTATTATTCAATTGATTTGTTTACAGGGATGCAATATTGCTGCTTCTTATGGTATGACCGACACTATGGGCCGTATGCACGGTGACGCTCAGTTCGCTGGTTCTTCATCCGTTCCTGCTCACGTAGAAATGATGGGATTCCTGGGTATGGGTAACAACCCGATGGTAGGTGCTACGGTTGCTGTAGCTGTTGCTATCGAAGAAGCTATGAAGAAGTAATTAAATTATTACTGATATATAAACTCCTGTAATCGTTATGGTTGCAGGAGTTTTTTTGTTTATGTACATGAAACTACAACTGCATATGTAAAATAGGATATTCTTTACCTTCTCCGTCTAAGTTCGACCTTTTATATATGCTAAAACCCATATACTTATAAAAACCGACAGCTTGAATATTTTGCTCATTCACATCGACTTTAGTTACTTGTAAATTACCTATAGCATAAGTAATTAACCTTTTTCCTATTCCTATGCCTCGATAATTATCGTCAACAAATAACATTTCAAGATTTCCTTCTGCAATTCCCATAAATCCGATTAAGATTCCCTCTTGTTCAAATCCGAATAGAGTGACATGCTGAAAATATACCGGAAGTTGTTCCTTATAGTATAGAAAATCTTCCTCTTTAAGAAAATCATGTGTACTCGATACTGCACTTTCCCAAATTTCCATCAAACGTGGATAATCCGTAGCTTTAACTTTTCTAATCATAATTGTAATTGCTATTTAAAGCCGCAAAGTTCGGAACCTATATACTCAAAGCACTGAACCCAAGTTAAAAAATACGTTTACGGATTCTGCTTAGTGCTTGCGGTGTGATACCCAAAAAAGAAGCTATATCTTTTAGTGGTATATAGTTTAATGTAATGCCATATTCTTCAATCATCTGTAGATAATACTGTTCAGGAGAATATTTAATCAAATCGATATTTCTTTCCAAAAGTTTATTCAACAATATAGCATTCAAATCTTCAAATACAGTTTTTACCTTAGGGATAGCAGTATATAGTTCATTTACTTGTTTCTTGCCTATTCGGTAAATAACGCTATCTACAACTGTTTGCACATTAAATGCAGACCTTGTTTGTAAGGTAAAAGATATATTCGACATTGAAAACGTACCCTCTTTACAAAACCAAAAAATTTGTTCTTCCCCTTTATGATTTAAAAGCCAACAACGCAATATTCCATCAAAAACGAAATAACTATACCTTTCTGTTTCTCCTTCTTTAATCAAAAATGTACCTTTACTAACCAATATTCGTTCAAAATATTGGTCAAATAACTTAGATTCCTCCAAATTAAAAGTATTAGTGCTAAAATTAAATTCTTTAAGTAGTTTTTCTAAAAGCATAATCTAAATATAATTCGTAATATACTTACTTATTTGATATATTCACTATTACTTCCGTTCTCCTTATTTGATCTCATATTCAGTGAGATATATTTTCATGAACAAATATACGCAATTAATAACTATCTTCGTCCCCCATTCCTTCCGTTTGTATTTGATCTGTCATTCGTTTTTGACTGACTATTCGTTGGATTTCTATACTGTTCCGTACGGTTACTTGTTCCGCTATTCGACGGACGGGTAACTTCCGAAGGTTTTGTCTGCGGACGATTGGTTTCCGGACGGCTTGGCCTATTCGATTCGGGACGATTCGAGCCGGGTCTGTTGGACTCCGGACGACTTGGTCGATTGGACTCCGGGCGATTCGAACCGGGACGGTTAGGCTTGTTCGGACGGTTCGGGTGATGATGGTCCGGAGGGTAAATATAAATAGGACGGCCATAATCCGGGAATATCATCGGAGGAGCTACCGGTGGAATATAGGTTACATCGTCATACAAATATTCATATCCTGTCAGATAGTTATCCCAGAACTCCAACGCATACACTTCATCACGGGCTGTCCGGTATTCCAGAACCTCCTGCACATAACCATCTTTCTTGTTTACAGCCAATACCCGGTTGGGAGGCCCCATCAGGTTCTCCACCTCGGCAACGGTCATGCCTGTAGTCAACATTCCCAAATCCAGGTATTTATATGCTCCGCAAGCTACCAACAAGAAAGAGGCCAGTATGAACAAACTTATTTTCTTCATAATTACTTAACGATTAAAGACTCCAGATATTCCAGAAACTCTGAATTCATCCAGTTCCCATCAAACTGTTCGCCATTGACGAAGAAAGTCGGGGTTCCCTGTACATCATTTTCCAATCCGGAATCGTAGTCATCTTTTACTTTCTGATAGAAACGGTCTTTGCCGAAATCCGTTTCAAACTCCGCTGCATTTATTCCCTGCTTCCTGGCATATTCCAACAGGTAATAATCGTCCAAAGCATTCTGATTCTCGAAAAGAAGGTCGTGCATTTCCCAGAACTTCCCATGAGAAGCAGCGATCTCAGCAGCAATAGCTGCGTGCAAAGCGTGGGGATGCAACTCTGTCAACGGGAAATTACGAAAAACAAATTTAACCTTATCCCCGAGTTCCTTCTGTATATCCTTTACTATATGATAAGCCTTTTTACAATAAGGACACTGATAATCAGCATACTCTATCAATTCTATCGGCGCATTGACCGGACCTTGAACGTGGTCGTTCTTATTTACTTCCAAATACATAGCTGTTACTATTTGATTTCTAATTAATAACATCACAGACTTTTCTTTTGTTGTTTATATTAGCATTTCATTAACTGAACCGATCCTGTTTTTTAGCTATCTTCGCATCTATGAAAAGAGGTACAGCTGATTTACCATTACATTACGGGACTGTCCCACCCTGGTTGGCCGAACGAATGAGCCTGCTTGGCGGAGCTATTGCAGAAGCCATCATCATCGAATACGGACGTCCGGCTTTGTTGCAACGCCTGAGTGATCCGTTCTGGTTCCAATCGTTAGGCTGCGTGCTGGGGATGGACTGGCATTCGTCTGGTATTACAACGTCTGTTATGAACGCCCTGAGAAAAGCGATCAATTGCCGTTCGGAAGAACTTGGCGTGTATATTTGCGGAGGGAGAGGTAAATTTTCGAGAGAAACACCTAATCAATTGCTGGAGGTGGCCAACAAAACCGGATTAAACGGGAATGAATTGGTAAGACACAGCAAACTGGCTGCCAAAGTCGATAATACTGCTGTACAGGATGGTTTTCAACTTTACCTGCATACATTTATTGTCACAAAGGAAGGTGACTGGTCTGTCATCCAACAAGGGATGAACCCGAATGAACGTATGGCACGGCGCTACCACTGGCTTTCTTCCTCTTTACGTTCTTTTATGGAGGAACCGCATACGTCTGTCTGCGGAAGAAATCAGGGATTGATCCTCAACCTGACCGATAAACTTGCGGCCCCGACCAAAGAAGGCATCATGGAATTGACAAAGGAATCGCCGGACAAACTAATGCGTGAAGTATCCATCATCCTGCCCAACCATCACGAAGTAAAAGCCGAAGACGTAAACCTCAAACGGCTTGGAGCCGCCCTCATCCTAGCACATGAAACCAATGTATCCGATATGGAATCGTTGCTCTTGCTGGAAGGAGTCGGACCGCGCACGTTGCAATCTCTTACATTGGTCAGCGAAGTAATACACGGAACCCCTTCCCGCTTCTCCGATCCGGCACGTTTCTCTTTTGCCCACGGAGGGAAAGACGGACATCCGTTCCCGGTTCCGACAAGCGTTTATGATGAGACTATCGAAGTCTTTGACAAAGCAATCCGTCAGGCACGACTTGGAGAAAAGGACAAATCGGATGCCTTAAAGAATCTATCCAAAATATCCCAGGAGATGGAGAAAAGTTATACTCCGAGTAACTATTTCGACGACTGGGTTCAACATGAACGGGACACGTCTTATAAATATGGTGGTAAAACCGTTTTCGGCAATGCTAAAAAGCCGCAAAAGAAAGAGGATAAAGGTAAAGGCGGGATACAGTTAAGTTTGTGGGATTAGAAATTCAATTATTGACTTGATTTGAATGTGTCTTAAAAACAACTTCATCGAATCTACTGTCATACTATCATTTTAAAGAGTAACACACTAATTATAAAAGCATTACCTTATGATAGTTGTTATTGTTAACTGTCATTTATCTATCATGCAACTATCATAGTCCTATCCGGAAACCCAAGGCAAGCTTCTTATTTTGCTGAAGTATATGACTTATTTTCAAGGAAGTAATTACTTTTGTTGTTTGAGACCCGGGTCTCAAGATTGCCGACACCCGGGTCTGAGCATCGTCAACATCCGGGTGTCAAACAGGATAAAACGGGCATCCTGACAACAATAAATAGGTGTTTTAATGAAATAGGTCTGTATATTCCGGTAAAAAAGACTTTAGGATAGAGGATTTTTAATAGATACAGGAACGATAGTTTGGTTAAAACAATGTTAATATGATAGTTGAATGATAAATAAATGACAGTTAATAATAACAACTATCATAGACTAATTCACTAATTATAGGCATATTACATTAGACTATGATAGTATGATAGTTGATTTCAAAAACAATAGATATAATTGCTTTATAGTTCAGTTATTATCAGATTTGAATGTTACTTTTCTCTTGATAGAAAAGTAAGGTCAATTAATTCAACGTCTCACCAACGTATATTTATAGGCTGTCTCTGTACAATCCTGGATAAATAGTGTATCGCCTTTGATAGCTAACGGATAAGAAGGACTCGTTTCTAAAAACACATCCATCAGATAGGCTTCGTAGCCCGCTCCCGTATCGGCTTTCCGCCAGTTCAGGTCGCCCGGTTCGTCTTTGCCTTCTTCTGTCCAGACGTATTTATCGCCGTTGAACTGGATGAAAGTATTTTCAAACTCACAAAGCTGAGTGGTATTCTGTCCGCTTACCAACTCCCATTTTCCCTCGACCAACTCTTTGATTTCGAGCAATGACTTATCGAAAAGGGTTGTTTGAACCGTTGTACGAGTCTCCGACTCCTTACTGTCTTTTTGTCCTGACTTACCTTTACAACTACTTGTACCGATCAGACACAAGCCCAAAGCAACCACAATGAAAATACTTTTTACACTATTCATATCCGGATCTTATTTACAATGTTCCTTTATCAGTCTTTCAGCCAACGGGTCACCCAGTTCTTTCGCTTTGTTCAGCGCTTCACAGGCTTCCGCTTTCTTTTCCATACGCACATAACAGATACCTTTCAAACGGTAGCAAGCCGCAAAATCGGGAGCCACTTTCAATGTTTCCTCGATGCTAGCCAATGCGTCGGTATAATTTTTCATGCGGACATATACAGATGCCTCTTCCGCCCGATAATCGGGTACATCAGGACTCAGACGAACCGCTTCCTTGATATCAGCCAAAGCACCTTCCATATCACCGGCACGGAATTTTGCCTGTTCACGGTAGAAATAAAAACTACTGCCGACATCGCCTTTCATTGCCTTATAATACAGGTCATAATCGGCTATCGCTTCCGCATATTGAGACAAACGAAGTTTCCAGTCTATTCGTTCCAAAATATACTGGCCGGCTTCGGAAGTAAGAGGCAGGCCGCATTTGTCTACTGCACCGTCCAGCAAAGCAATCACATCGCCGATATTGAATCCGGGAGTATTTTCTTTCGCCTTGGCTGCCCAGTAAAAAGAGTTAGGCGATGCCAGGTCACTGTTATTCACGACCATATATTCGTTATAAGCCTGGTCGAATTCTTTCAGGTAGAAATGAATATCACCCGCCAACTGATGGTAAACAGGAGCGTCATCCTCTTCGATAGCCTTTTGGATAGTCTGTTGTGCAGCTTGTACACTCCATGCCGGATCGGTCAGCGTGGTATCACCGGCAGACACGCCATAGATCAGTTTCGCTTTATTATAATATACATCCCCTTTCTTATCACTGTATTTGGAAGCTGTTTCAATATCATCCAATGCCAGTTTCAGATAATTAGCCTGTTCGCCCGGAGTAGCTGCCAGCTCGGCACGACGGCCGGCATAATGGTTGGCACGGTTCAGATAACCGTCGGCCGAATTCGGGAAAGTTGCAATAAAATCATTCAGTGTTTCCAGATATGTTTTTGCATCCTGCGTACTTCCTTTCAGGAACAGAGCCACCTGAGCCTGCTCCACATCAACCGGCCAGGCTTTCTTGATACCGATATTATTATAAACGGAATTCAGGAAATCGGTCGACGAAACGGCGAGGTTGTTCACATAAGAGGCTGAGACAGCATATGATACATCCTTCTTTCCGGAAGCATCGGCCTGTGCCAGTCCGAACACCTCACCTTCGGCATTCAATATCGGTGAATTCACCCGGCCATCTTCCAGCGGAACGGATAATTTATAGTAACTATACGGATCTTTCAGTTTGCTGACTTCCGTGATCGTGCCCTGTTCGAAATCTGCTTTCTTTTCAGTCGAATAGGGTAACAAATAAGCGACAGTGCCTACCGCCAACGGATCGGCTGCAATCGGGAAAAACTGTACTTTCTTCGGTGTTTCCGCTTTTACCTTGATGACATCATACAATTCATCGGCACCGATCACTCTTGTAACCGGATAAGTTTTTCCTTCCGTATCCGTCACGGTTGCTTTTTCCGCCCCTTTGAATAACTCGTAGGCAGAAAGGACATCTCCCGTTTCAGAGACAAAAATACCGGTTCCCGAGGTCAGCTTAGCTCCGTCTTTCCCGTATGTAGTGATTAAAACAACCGCTTTTTTACTTTTGTCCATCCATTTAGGGGCGTTCTTCTGCGCAGTTGCCGGCAATAAGTGGCAACAAATCAAAATTAGTAGTAGTATTCGTTTCATTTCTTTTCTCATGTTATCAGATATGCCGACAAATGTAATACTTTATTATCTTTGTACATATTGTCTGAGTATAAAATTATCCGCTTATGAAACTTAAAATGTTATTTCTTATGTGTCGTTTACCCATACCATTACGGCGACACAAAGGTGGAAGAGATCAAAGAAAAACTGAAAAACAGCAATATAGACGTACACATCAGAGAGATGCAATAATAAATTCCTGTGATCTTCGGCATGATGGGATTTTTACGAGGAAATGAATAAACATTCCTTATCTGTGAATGCAAAAGATTAGCTATATTTGTGTTCGTAACAACTAAAAGACATTCGTTATGACACCGATAAATCCATTCAGAAAGCTCCCTATCGGGATACAGGAATTTGAGAAGCTTCGTACAGAAGGTTATCTCTATGTCGATAAAACAGCTTTCGTATATGAACTGGTCTCCACTGGTGCTGCCTATTTTCTGAGCCGTCCGCGACGCTTCGGCAAAAGCTTGCTGCTTTCTACATTCAAAGCGTATTTCGAAGGAAAAAAAGAGTTGTTCAAAGGATTGGCAATCGATAGCCTTGAAACCGAATGGAATGTCCATCCGGTATTACACCTCAGCCTGAATGCAGAGAAGTATGAGTCTGCCGAACATCTGGAAGGCATTCTCGAAGCGCACCTGCAAAAGTGGGAAGAAATGTACGGGACCAATCCCGGAACCTCGACCTTCGCCACTCGTTTTATGGCTGTTCTGGAGAATGCCCGCAAAAAAACAGGGCACGGAGCCGTCGTTCTGATCGATGAATACGATAAGCCTCTATTGCAAACCTATCACGATGAAGCTTTGCAAAATAGTTTTCGTAGCACATTAACGGCCTTTTATACTGTTCTGAAAGATGCTGATCCATATCTGAAATTCGTCTTTATCACCGGTGTTACCAAGTTTGCGCAAGTGGGCGTATTCAGTACGCTGAATCACCTGGACGATATCAGTATCAGCTGGCGTTCAACCTATCTCTGCGGACTGACACGTGAAGAGATAGAGTCGACCTTCGGCCCCGAACTGAATGCTTTGGGAGAGGCTTCCGGCCTGACATATTCAGAAACAATGGCAAAGCTCACCCGGCAATACGACGGTTATCGCTTTATGGAAAAAGCCAAAGAAGGTGTATTCAATCCTTTCAGCGTTTTGAAGACATTCAAGGATCTGGATTTCAAAAACTACTGGTTTGCCACCGGTACCCCCTCCTTCCTGATCTACATGCTTCGTAAAACCAATTACGACCTGCGTGATCTGGATGGAATACAAGTAAGTGCCGCTTCGCTGACCGACTACCGGGTAGACTTTCAGGAACCCGTTCCTGTTATCTATCAAAGCGGTTACTTGACAATAAAGGGGTACGACGAACGGTTCATGCTTTACACCCTCGGTTTTCCGAATGAAGAAGTAAAGTATGGCTTTCTTAATTTCGTGACACCTTTATATACGCCGGTATCATCTGCAAATGCACCGTTTTATATCGGACAGTTCACAAATGAATTATGGGCCGGGCAGACCGAAAATTTCCTGAATCGCCTGCGTGCTTTTTTTGCTGATTTCCCTTACGAATTGAATACAAAAACAGAACGCCATTACCAAGTGGTATTCTATCTGGTATTTAAGTTAATGGGACAGTTCACACAAGCAGAAGTACAAAGTGCCCAAGGACGTGCCGATGCCGTTGTACAGACACCGGACTATATTTACGTATTCGAATTTAAACTGGACGGTTCAGCCGAAGAGGCACTCCATCAGATAAACAGTAAAGGCTACCTCATTCCTTACACCGCCGATCATCGAAAACTGGTCAAAGTCGGTGTCTCATTCAACCACGAAACACGTAACATAGGCGAATGGATAACGGAAGAATAGAATAAACAAAAGATCAAGACTATACCGGCTACAGCTTCGTCTTCCGTATATTATACCGATACACCCAACAAGCCAATACGAAATACACCGCACATTGAACCCATAAGGTGACATATTCCGTATGGATCTCTGCCATCGAGGCTCCCATCGAATTTAATTTAACGTAGGCCAGGGTTGCCGGTGCTGCCGGAATCAGGAAATGCGATAACTTCCAGTACCAGGGCATCAGTTCCAACGGATAAGAGACACCGGACAGGAAGATCAACCCGACCGAAAAGAAAGCGATCATCAGCAAAGGGGCATCCGAATCGGTAAAGATAACGGAAGCAGTCAGGCCAAAGAAACTCGTCGCCATCAGGAAAGGAATCAGTAGCATGATTATATTCCATACATTACCGATATCCGGCAAGTCGAATATCAGCGGGATCAATCCCAGCAGGAAAAGCGAAAAGACGGCATACAACATCATATACACAAATGCCTTTCCGATCACAAGGCGTCCGGCTTGTCCGAAGGTCGGGCGATACACCTGCAACAGTTTGAACTGCCGCTCCTCCCCGCTGACCATCCCGATCACCATCAATAAGGTCTGAAACATGATAACGATCAGCACAGCCGGGATCAGATACGTTCCATATCCTTCCGTATAATTATACAAGGCGGTTCCAGCCACATTGATCGGTTTCGCCACAGATAACTGCGCGGCATCCTGGCTGGGGAGAAATACCACCATTTCAGGCCGGTAGCGGTCGTTCAGCGCTAGCATCGAACCGGCCGACGCTTCCTGCATCGCCAGGTAGTTGAGGAATGCATTGGTCGTTTCATACATGATAAAGACCGACTCGTCACCACGGGAAACCCGGTCGGTAAAGTCGTACGGCAAGTATAAAATGCCGGCGACTTCATCCATTTTCATCAACTCCTGTGCCTGCGGATAATCCTCACCGGTAGCAATCACGTCGACCTGCGGAGTGGCATTCAGCAAACGGATATACTCGCGGCTCAACTCCGTTTTCGAATTATCCACCACAACAACCGGGACATTACGGACCACATCAGGGGCGTACATATAATTATATAGCAGACCGTACATAAATATCCCCCCCATCAGCACCAACACGATGGCGAAACTGCCTGAGATGGTTTTGAACTCATTCAAGATAATGGACGATATATTGTTCAGACCAGCTTTTATGTTATTTGATATTTTCATACTTATGACTTAATATTGCACTTTTTAAATGCGGTACCATCAGAAACGCAACCAATATAAAACAGAACAACGTGCTGAAGTTCCACCAGGTATAGGCAAACCCATAATCGCCGTACAACAGGTTCTGATTGATCTCCACGAAATGACGTACCGGAAACAGGAAAGAAGTATAATAGACCGGCGCATACATGGCCGGAGCCGGAAACGTAACACCCGACAAGGTCGCCCCCAGCGAACCGACCATCGACACGATACTGATAATGATGCTGATTGCCGGAAAAAGGGAGAAAAGGAACACCGCCAGAGCCTGGGATGCGATCACGAACAGGACAGAGGTCAGGTTCAACGGCCAGAATCCACAGGAAAAAGGTATATTCATCAGACCGAACATAACATAATTAGCCAGGATGCTCATCAGGGAAAAGATGATGGTGTAAGGCAATAATTTTCCGAAAAGAGCGGTTACCATATTCATCTTCGCCGTTGCCAGCCAATCGTCACCGGTACGGAACTTTATCTCACTTCCCACCGCATAAACCGTCGTAAGCAAAATCAGCACCTGAAAGAAGATAAAGAAGAACGGATTGCTCAGATAAACGGAATAATCCAGGTCCGGATTGAATAACGGATGATTCTGTGCCCGGATAGGAACCAGGAAGGTTGACACTTCTTTCTGGCTGATTCCCATCGCTGTAGCCTGTACCACGATCGGAGCCATCGAAAAGGTGCGCAACAGACTTTCGAAAGCCCCTCTGACCTCTCCGCCGACACTCAGCAAAGCATAATGATAATAATAGGATAAAGTAGCCTGCCTCCCACCCGTCACGTCTTCCTCAAAACGGTTCGGGATAACCAGATAGCCATATATTTCTTTGGCTTGTGTCGCTTTCCGTGCGGTTTCGGCATCCGCATAATGATGCGTGACACGGAAAGTCGGAACAGCTTCGACCTGGCGGGTCAATTCGCGGGATAAAGCAGACTGGTCCTGATCGACAATACCTACCGGGATATTCTCCATCTGCCCGTTACCGAAGATCGTGGACATAAAGAAGATACAGAACAGCGGCAACACGATGCAAACCCCGAAATAGAGCCTGCGTGAAACCATCCGTTGCAGTTCGCGGCGAAGCACATTGTAAAAAGGACTATGTTGTTTATTATTACTCATAGATCATGCCCATTATTGTTTTCCCAGATCAACCAGGACCGACATGCCGGGACGCAGTCCGTCGACCGGCTTTACCGGAAGGGCATGTATCTCGAACGTCCTTAAATCATAACTTCCGGTCTGCTTTGTGGATTTCCAGGTAGCGAAACTACCCAGCGGACTGACATAGTTGATCTTGAACTCAATATCTTTTGCGGCAATAGCCGGCACGTCGGCAAGAAATGTTCCGCCCATCTTAAATAATGGCAGACGGTCTTCACGGACATTCAGCACGACATGTGCATCATCCAGTACCACCAGGTTCATGATCGGCATCCCGGCACCGACCAACTCTCCACGTTTCGGGAAAATAGTCGATATCTGACCTGATTCGGGAGCAACCAGGCGGGCATCCTGTAAAAGGGCTTCTACCTCGTTGACTGTACCCTGGGCGGCTGCCACCAGTGAACGGGCGCTTTCCTTATCTTGTATCCGGGCACCGTCGCGAGCCATCTGGTATTGTTCATAACAAGCGCGTTCGTTAGCCACGGCTGCGTTATAAAGCGCTTCCACTTCATCTTTTCGCTGGGAGGTGACCACGCTATCTTTATAAAGGGCCTGAATACGGTCGTAAGTCGTTTTTGCCAGTTGTAAATCCGATTTTGACTTGTTCCATAATTGAAGGACGGAGGCAACGATTTGTTTACGGGTTCCTTCGTCGATTTTCTGGTGCTGGTACTTGGCAATATCTTCCAGGGCATTTACTTGTTGGTATTTAGCCATTGCTTCCGGACTGTTGATGACGACAAGCGTATCGCCGGCTTTTACATGCTGTCCCTCTTTCACAAGGAACGTATCGATACGCCCAGGGAGTTTTCCGGAGATACGTATTTCGGTAGATTCAATCTGCCCCTGAAGGATAACCGGCTTTTTCTTCAGCAACAGCATCCCTACAGCGGATATGATTATAACGGCGATCAGTACCACTATAAAAGAGATCGTCAGATATTTCTTAGTCTTGTCCATAATTATTTGTGTTTTTTGTTAATTCAATTATTGATATAAAGTAGATTAAATTATCTCCGTTACCCCTTCCACCCTGTATTGCTGGAATGCTTCCGGAATGCCACAGATAGAAAGTAAGTTGATCAATGCCACATCATACTGGTAATAAGCCAGCAGGAAAGCGGTCTTTACCTTTGACAACATTACCTCGGCATCGACCACCTCGGTTGAAGTTGCCATTCCCTCCTGGAAGGATTTCTGACGGATACGGACCAGTTCCTCGCTCATTTCCAAAGTTGTATTCAGAGCCTTTACATTGTCGAGGGCATTCTGCAACTGAGTATAATATTTATCTACGCCGACCTTCAGTTCGGTGACCGCTTTGTCCTTTCCTATCGCCAGCGTCTGGCTGGTCAGACGGGCCTGACGTATCTTTTTCTCCCGGTTCAAACCGTCGAAGATATTCCAGGTAAAACCGACACCGATCATTGTGCGGGGCATCAGGTATTTATCCACCCCATTTGAATAAAGCGTCTGTTTTCCGAATAAGGCAATAGTGGGAAGGTATCCGGTACGGCCTATCTTCAATTCGTTGCCGGCTATATTTTGCTGTAGTTTCAACTGGTTCACCATATAGTTGTTGACCGGTACCAGTTCTTTGAAATAATCGGCCGAAGGAATATTCTCATTGATGAAAAGGGAAGTTGTCGTGCTGATCTCCTTATCGGCATCCAGATCGATCAGGCTTTTCAGCGCTTGCCCGGCCACTTCCAAATCTTTGCGGGCGGAATCCAGTTCACGCTTAGCCTCATCCATGCTCACCTGGGCAAAAAGACGTTCCGCACGGTTGATCATCCCGTTCTGTTCCAGTTTGAGAGCCTGGTCATAATGGGTTTTCAGGGAATTATACGTAGCTTCTTTCACGGCGACAACACGTTGCCCGAGACGCAAACCGAAATAACATTCAACCAACTTCGATTGCTGGTCGGCATTGACCTGTTCACGGTTTACCTCAGCGATACCGACCATTGTTTTCCCGATCTTACTGGCGAAAATACGTTTACCGCCGGTAAACAGGGGCCAGGTTACATTAGCGTCGATAGAAGTGATATTCTGCGAAATAAGCGGCAGCGTCAACGTGTTCTGACCGATCTTATCCAGGATGGAAGAGATAAACTGATCATCGGGGATGATGGAATGGACAAAGTCTTTTGCCGGGTCGGTGAACTGGTTAAGCGGCTGTTTGACCTCGATAGGATTCGACATATGCACAAAAGCGCCGGCCGCTCCAACCGAAGGATACCAGAATGAGTTCAGTTTCTGATGCTCATTCTTTGCCAGTTCAACCTCCTTCCCAGCCATCCGGATACTACGGTTTCCTTTCTGAAGCAGTTCCAGCGACTGTTCCAGCGTCAGGTCTATCGTCTCTGTCTGGGCAGAAGTAATGGCAGGAAAAAGGAACAGCAAGCCAATACTGAAATGCGTTAAGTTATTAATCATAAATACGTTTAAATTTAGTTTGAGCGAAATTTATGATTAATAACAACACCCTCTCGGGGATTGTTCAGCGGGAATTAACTTCCTTTTTCCGAGGCTTTCTTCAAGTCCGGTAAAAACCAGGTCACCAGTCCGATCAGCGGCATATAGCCACACACATTATAAACCGTCTCAATACCATACTGGTCGGCCAGATTCCCCAGCACAGCCGAAGCGATCCCCGCCACCCCAAAAGCAAAACCAAAGAACAAACCGGAAATCAGTCCTAATTTATAAGGCAATAACTCCTGTGCATATACCAGAATTGCCGGGAAAGCAGACGATAATGTCAGTCCAACGCAAAAACTCAGAACTGCCGTTAGATATAAACTATGTACATGCGGCATTAACAGAGAAAAAGGAGCCGCACCGAGAATGGATGCCCAGATAACATATTTACGTCCTACCTTATCACCGATCGGACCGCCCATCAGAGTTCCCAGGGCAGTCGCTATCAGAAAAAGAAACAGGAACAACTGCGATGACTGAACGCTCACATCGAACTTCTCTATCAGATAGAAAGTATAGTAACTGTTCAGGCTCGCCATATAAATATATTTGGAAAAGATAAGGATCAACAGGATGGATATGGAGAATATCGTTTTCCCCAGCGGCAACGGCATTTCGATATGACGTTTCGAAGTTCCGACATCTTCACGTTTAAACCGCAAAAGCAATCCCTTGTACCAACGTCCTACCGAAGTCATGATCAGGATAGCGACGAAAGCCAGAATAGAGAACAAGGCAATATGGCTCCGTCCGTAAGGTGCCACCAGGATAGCGACCAATAGCGGCCCCAGCGATCCCCCCAGGTTTCCCCCCACCTGAAATAATGACTGAGCCAGTCCTCTTTTGCCTCCCGATGCCAACGACGTCAGCCGCGAAGCCTCCGGATGGAATATCGACGATCCCACTCCAATCAAAGCCACAGAACACAAAACCCAATGTAAAGAGTTTGCAAACGCCAAACTGAGCAAGCCGATCAACGTAAAACTCATCCCGATCGGTAACGACCACGGAGAAGGGCGTTTATCGAAGTATAATCCAACAACCGGCTGAAAGACCGATGCCGCCGATTGGTAAACCAGTGTAATCAACCCGATCTGCGCAAAATTCAATGCCAGATCATCTTTAAATAACGGATAAACAGCTGTAATTACAGATTGCAGTGAGTCATTTATACAATGTGATATGCTCAATGCCACTAAGATACGGAAGGTAATCCCACTTGCCGATTCAACCTTATTTTGTCCCATTTGTAAACCTTATTGCCTATTGAGCTGCAAAAGTACATATAAAATAACGGACAAGGAACCATCCTTTCATTATAATCAGGTAAAACGGATGATCTAAAGTGTTAAAAACAGACAGAGTTCAATTATAAAAATTCCTCAATTAACATTTATAATTATTGTAATATACAGACAACTCGCTTTGATTCATAAAGCGACACCTGCATTAACACAGGGCTTTAACAAAACTTTTCTTTCAGTTCTTTTTGATTCTTTACGTAAATTGCCGTGAGCCAAATAGACTTATAGTTGTTTTATCGTTGAACAACTAAACAAAAAGCATGAATAATGAGATTTAAACTTTAGAGCTGCACCGGAGATGAAAGGTAATCTTGTATCCATCTCTCCCGAAACCTACGCCAATTCCCCCTATCTCCCTTATCGCCCTGATGTAAGAGATCGTTCACTCCGGAGCAGTATCTAAGTTTAATTTAAAAATCTTCCTCTTCTTCCCCTCCCGGAACATGTAAAATAAAAGTAGTAGCCCCCATAGTCACGATAGCTCCTTCACCGATCCGTACCTGTTCTTTTTTTCCCAGCAGTACACTGCGGAGGAATGTGCCGGTCATACTCTGGTTATCACGCAAAGTATAAACGAATTTACCATCCCTGTCCTGTTTCACATTAATAATACAATGTTTACGCCCCACACTCGGGTCACTGGTAATAATAGGAACATCCACACCCTCCGTGTCCTTATTCCTTCGTCCTATCATATTATCCCCCATCACAAGCGGCAATTCCTGTTTAAAACCAAAAGTATTCTCGATCACAGTGATATAACCACAGGAAAAATCGGGTTCCTTCACTTCTTTTTCCTGTCCGGACTCCGTACGCACAGTCTTTCTACCCAGTTTTATCTTAAACTGGGAACCACATTGAGGACATACAAAAGCCAGGATTTTCCCATCGGGATACTTTGTTTCATCGAATGATAACTGATTATCACATTTGGGGCAGAATATTCTTTTCATATCTTTATTTGAAGCTTTTACGTTTTAAGAAGTACAAAGATAAGTCTTTTTCCACGGAAATAAAGACCGATACGTCTATAAAACAGAAAAGCCATCCATCACGGACAGCCAATCTTCATTGTTAACCTTAAATCTAATACCATGAAAAACACAGTGCAAATATAGAGGTTTTATGTTATTCAGCATAATATTCACCTCAAAAACACCATTCATTTAATACAGTTTAACAAAAAACATGCTACACAACACATTTCTATAGCATATTCACACTATAAAATGTCATTATCCATACAGATAACATTCTTTACTATCAGAGTATCGCAGAAATTTTACGTACTTCTGCCAGCCGCTCCATAAATGTCTTGTCTTTGCGGGTAGCTTGCATTATCTCCTAAAGAGACCTTTCAAAATAAAATTCCCCGAACCAAGAAAATCTCGATCCTCTGTCCCCTCCACCTTCACTTCCTCCTCCGGAAGGAGCTTTGGTTTCGTTGGTACTGTCTTTGTCATTAAAGTCCATTCTTTAATAGCGACTTTTGAGTCGGACTACTTTTCACCCACACTCAGCAATACAGGAGACTTTGTCGTTTACTTTGCAGAAGCATTTTAAACAGGAACCTTATAAACGCAAAAAAGGCCATCCATCACGGACAGCCAATCTTCATTGTTAACCTTAAATCTAATACCATGAAAAACACAGTGCAAATATAGAGACTTTATGTTATGTAGCATAATATTTCGCTTGGAAATCTCATTTATTTAATATGATTTAACAAATACATGCTGTAAAACATCTTTTTAGAGCAGTTTTACACTACCTTATCCCTACTTCATTCTTGCATCGGCCCCCCACATCAGCTTCTCACGGAGAGTCTGATAAAAGGTATGATTATATCTTTTTATTACTTTCGTCGTATAGTCTGCTTTCGTCACTGTCAGCTGGATACCTGCCGGAAAGATTTCCGAACGGCCGTCGAGAGAGATCAGAAAGGATTTATTCCGGCTTTCCACTCCCAACGTGATCGTATAGGTGTCCGGTATGATCAGCGGGCGCACATTCAGGGAATGAGGTGCAACCGGACTTAATACGATATTCTTACTTTGCGGGATGATGATCGGTCCGTTTACGCTCATGGAATAAGCGGTAGAACCTGTCGGTGTTGCGATCAGCAGACCATCCGCCTGATAAGAAGCCAGGTATTCATCATTCAAAGAAGTGTGAATCGTGATCATGGAAGAAGTATCGCGTTTCAGGATAGCGATCTCATTCAAGGCATAGTTATACCCATGAAAGGCCCGTTCTTCGGTATGAAGCCGCAACAGGGTACGCTCTTCTATCTTATAATAGTTCTTGAACAGTTCCTCCAACGTGTCTTCTATATCATTACCTCCGACATCGGCCAGAAAACCAAGACGCCCGGTATTAATTCCGAGAATAGGAATATCCTGCCGGTTCACACGGGCAGCCGTACGCAGGAACGTTCCGTCTCCACCCACACTCAGGGCGACATCGAGATCAAAATTATCATCGGTCAGCAGTCCTGCCACCGGAGGTTCATAATTGAGTATATCAGTAAGAAAATTATAGAAACGTACATCTACGTAGATCTCCGCTTCCTGGGATATCAGTTTTTCAAACAAACGTTTTATCTGGCTCTGTTTTTCTACCTGATATTTACTACCAAATATGCCAACTCTCATAACTTTCAATCAATTAGATATTCATATAATGCAACAATTCGTTCATCCGCTGCTGCAACAGATCGTCTACCATCCCTTTTTCCATGAAATAATAAAGGACAGTATAGTTAAAGCGCTCGAAACTGCGGATCACCGGTGAGGCATCCTCCAGGTCTATCTTTATAATAAGATGTAAGCGTCCGGTATCCTTATCCGTGTATGAAAGCAGGTTCAGGACATGCGCATTGTTCGACTCGACCAACCGGGCTATATCCGTCAGCGAATAATCCTGCGGCATTACCTCCAGGACGAACACGCTGCCCGAAGTCTCGGCATTACACAATTCCGAAAGGATATCGATCAGCTTATCCCGCGTAATCGCCCCCTGGTATTCCCCTTCCGGAGTAACAACCGGAAGCAGGCTCAACTGATAGCGGGCAATCAATGCCAGCGCCTCGTGAATATGTGTATTTTCCATTACACTGGGAGCAAACAGAATCGGTTCGCCAATCGTTGCCGCAGGATCAGGCATAGCCAGAAGATCCTTTTCCGAGATCAGGCAACGATATATCCCTTCGCTCAATAACGGTAGATGTTTTAACTTAAAATCATCCATTAGCGCTAAAGCATATTCCCCTGTGTCAAAACTTTTTAACACAGGAAGTTCCTTCGTTATGAAATCTTTCACCAACATTATTCTGTTAATTCCCTTAATTCTGCTAAATTTGCCGATACTTTTGTGCAAATGTAATGAAAGAAAAAAGATATAACGATATACGATGACAAATTTAAGTGTAAACATTAACAAGGTAGCAACCATTCGTAACGCACGCGGTGGTAATATGCCTGACATTTTAAAAGTCGCCCAGGATTGCGAAAATTTCGGCGCACAAGGAATTACAGTTCATCCCCGTCCGGATGAAAGACATATCAAATACAGTGATGTGTATGGATTGAAACCTCTGATCAGGACAGAATTTAACATTGAAGGATATCCCTGTAACAATTTTATAGACCTGGTTCTGAAGGTTAAGCCGACACAGGTCACACTCGTACCGGATGCTCCCGATGCCATCACTTCGAATGCCGGATGGGATGTGAAAACACATTTCGACCAGTTGAGTGAATTAGTGGATACGTTCACTGCACAGGGGATCCGTACCTCTATTTTTGTAGGAACAGACCTTGCCAATATCGAACTGGCTGCAAAAACAGGAACAGACCGTATCGAACTTTACACAGAACCCTATGCAACCAATTATCCGGTTAACAAGGAAGAGGCTGTCGCACCGTTCGTTGCCGCCGCCCAACTGGCTAAAAACCTGGGCATGGGTGTCAATGCGGGTCACGACCTGAATCTGGAAAACCTGGCCTGGTTCAGTCAGAATATCCCCTGGCTGGAAGAAGTATCCATCGGCCATGCCCTGATCTGTGATGCTTTATATCACGGATTACAGGAAACAATCTCCCTATACAAAGCGTGTTTACAACAGAAATAACGAATTAATATTAACGAATAAGTATACAAACCTATGAGTATTTTACTTTCCCTACAGGCAGTAGGGGCACAGACAGCAGAGCAGATGCCGGATCTGACGGCAGTAACAGTCCCCACTGAAGCAGAGATCAATGTGATAGACCTTGCATTCAAAGGAGGGTGGATCATGGTTGTACTATTGCTGTTATCACTAATGGCAGGTTATATCTTTATCCAGCGTTTACTGGTCATCCGTCGCGCCGGTAAAGAAGACCAGAATTTCATGAACCGTATCAAAGACTATATCCACGAAGGAAAAGTAGATTCGGCCCTCAACCTGTGCCGCAGCACCAACACTCCTTCCGCCCGTATGATCGAAAAGGGTATCACCCGCCTGGGCCGTCCGATGAACGACGTGCTTGTGGCTATCGAGAATGTAGGTAACCTGGAAATTGCAAAACTTGAAAAAGGATTCCCGCTGATCGCAACGACAGCCGCCGGAGCCCCCATGCTCGGTTTCCTCGGAACAGTAACCGGTATGGTACGTGCCTTCTTCGATATGGCTAATGCCGGAACAAACGTAGACGTATCCTTGCTTTCAGGCGGTATCTACGAAGCTCTTGTAACAACCGTAGGCGGTCTGGTAGTCGGTATCATCACTTTGTTTGCTTACAACTACCTCGTATCGCAGGTGGATAACGTGGTGAACAAAATGGAAGCCCGCACCATGGAATTTATGGACTTATTGAACGAACCGGCTAATTAACAAAGCGAATGGCACTAAAACGAAGAACAAAAGTAAACGAAGCCTTCAGCATGGCCTCTATGACCGACGTCATATTCCTGCTGTTGATCTTCTTTATGGTCACCTCTACGGTAGTCATTCCGAATGCCATCAAGGTAACATTGCCGCAAGCCAAGAAGCAGACGGCAGCCAAACCGCTTACGCGGGTTACCATCGATGCCAACCTGAATTACTACGTAGCCTTCGGTAACCAGCGGGAAACGCAGGTCACGTTCGACGAGATCACCCCGTTCCTGCAAGACAGTTATGCAAAAGAGCCCGAAATGTTCGTCGCCCTTTATGCTGACGAAACAGTTCCTTATAAAGAAATCGTAAAGATCCTGAACATAGCGAACGAAAACAAATTCAAGATGGTGCTCGCCACCCGTGCGCAGAAATAACAGATATGAAATTCAACAAAGATGACATATACAGTATAGCCGGTTCAGTCGCTTTCCACCTGGCGATCTTTCTGATCCTGTTGTTCACGGTACTACGGACGGAGATTCCGGAAGAAGACGGGGGCGTCCTTGTCAATTTCGGAAACGTCAATTCCGCAGCCGGTACCTTCGAACCCAAATATACGGGACAGGAACTGCCACAGGAAACGACCACGCCTCCCCCTCCACCTACTCCGCCGGTAGAGACACCGAAGGAGGAAGTCATTACGCAGGACATCGAAGAAAGTGTTGCCATGGCTGATGCCAAGAAGAAGGAAGAGCAAAAAAAGAAAGAAGAAGAGCGTAAACGGAAAGAGGAAGAAGACCGTCGCAAACGTGAAGAGGCTGAAAAGAAACGTCTGGAAGAAGAACGTCGCAAGAAAGAACAGGCCATCAGCAACCGCGTTGCCGGAGCATTCGGTATCGGTGGCGCTGAAGGCAACAGTCAGGGCGATGCAGAAACCGGAACAGGTAACCAGGGTAGTCCGTTCGGTAACTCCGACCACGGAGCAAACGAAGGCGTAGGCGGTTACGGTTCGTTCAACCTGAACGGTCGTTCCATCGGAGCCGGAGGCCTGCCCCGTCCTGCTTACACCATCCAGGAAGAAGGCAAGATCGTGATCAACATCACGGTAGACCCGAAAGGGAATGTGATATTTGCAGAAATAGGAAGAGGTACCAACATCGACAACGCCTCCATGCGTAAAAGCGCACTGGATGCCGCCAAACGTGCTAAGTTCAATAGCATCAGCGGGGCGAACAACCAGAGCGGTACGATCACCTATGTGTATAAACTAAAATAAAGGAAGTAATATGAAGAAAGCAATTGTATTTTTAGCCAACGGCTTCGAAGAAATGGAAGCCTTGGGTACAGTCGATATCCTGCGCCGCGGAGGTATTGAAGTGACAACTGTTTCCATCACAGCTAACCCTGTCGTAACGGGAGCACATAATGTTCCGGTTACTGCCGATACTACTCTGGAGAAGGTAAACCTGGCAGATGCCGATGCTTTGGTCCTCCCCGGTGGCATGCCCGGTGCAGCCAACCTGAACGATTCAGAAGCGGTAAAGGAAGCCTTGCTGCAACAATACCGCGACAGTAAAATCGTTGCCGCTATCTGTGCTGCTCCGATGGTCTTAGGCGGACTAGGCTTGCTGAAAGGTCGCAACGCGACCTGTTATCCTGGCTTCGAACCGAAACTGATCGGTGCCAACGTTACCGGCGAAGCAGTAGAAGTATCCGACAACGTAATAACCGGAAAAGGTCCGGGACTGGTCATAAACTTCGGTCTTGCCCTGGTAGCCGCCATCAAAAATGAAGCGGTGGCAGAAGAAGTGGCAGCTGGATTGCTTGTTTAATCATCTGAAATAATATTTAAGAGCCGTGATATAACCTGAAAATATCACGGCTTTTTTGTATGTTTGCAGCCGTTTTAGCAAAAGGTAAAAAGATGAACAGTAACATAAAAGGATTTGTATACGGCATTGCCACTTCCGCGACTTTCGGTTTGATCCCGTTATTCACCCTGCCGCTGATGGCAAAGGGGATGCAGTTTGATTCGATCCTTTTCTACCGTTTTCTGTTTGCCTCGATAGCATTGGTGGGTATTATGGCTAGTAAAAAGGAATCCCTGCGCATCGACAAAAAAGATATACCGGTGTTGGTCCTGCTGGGGTTCTTTTACACGGCTTCGGCCATGTTTCTTTTCTGGGGATACAACTTTATGTCCGCTGGGATCGCCACTACGTTACATTTCACTTATCCGATATTCGTTACACTTATCATGTTATTGTTCTTCCGCGAAAAAACATCGTGGGTAACGTTGTTGGCTATTGGGTTGGCAATCTGCGGGGTTGCTCGTCTGTCGATCAATGAAGGAGAGATGAAGCTAAGTGTGTTGGGCGTATTTATCGTACTCCTGTCTGCTGTCGGATATGCGCTTTATATTACTACCGTCAACAAATCGAGAGTGCATACGATGACAGGCAGAAAACTGACATTCTATGTATTCATTGTCAGCACCATCCTGTTTTCCATTAAGGCAAGCACCAACGAAGGGATACAGCCGATCCCCGACACGATGTCGCTAGTCAACCTGATACTTCTGGCTATTGTCCCGACAGTCATTTCAAATATCACCCTGGTACTGGCCGTCCATAATATCGGTGGTACGCTGACTGCCGTATTGGGAGCTATGGAGCCCGTTACCGCTGTCTTCGTTGGTGTACTCGTCTTCGGCGAACCGTTCACATTCAATCTGGCCATCGGCATCCTCCTTATTATCATCGCCGTCACCATGATCATCCTCTCCAAAAGCATACAAAAAGCCCTACGGGGACTCCGCAGGGCTTTGTTTCATTTATAAGAATTATTCGATGGGATTTCTTTCAGAATTTTTTTTAACTCATCTATCTCTTTATCTGAAATATTACCTCGTTCACTTTTATCATAGATATAAAGTAATGTTATTACTCCTTTTTCCAAACTGAGAATAGCAGTAGTATCAGTTATTATTCGGGCACCTTCACTTTTCCTTTATTTTTACTACTAATAGCTACGCGAACTTTATGAATACCATCTCCCAGATCAGTTCTCATCTCAATCATCCTCTTCGTCCCTTTCTTCCATAAGTTCTTTCAATAGTTCTTCGGCTGGTCTTGATTGACTTCTTCCGGCTTTTACCTCTTTCATTTCCAGGAATGCCTCTTTTAAGCCAGTCATAATGTACTCTTTACTATCTGGTTCCGGTTCTACTACAACTTCTTCTCTGAGATTCAATATATCTCTAAGTCGTTGTTTCACTTTATCAAATACCAATTTACTATCAATATTTACTATAGCCCGTATTAAACGAGCTTTATCTGCCTCCAGTTGCAAAGAAGACATACTTTGATATTCTGCCATTGGTTCCGATACTATATTTTTCGGTCCTTCTTTCGGAAGATCATATGGTTTGGTTTCTTTCATGATGATATTGTTTTTGTATGCTGCCAAAGATAATGAAAAGATATGACATCCATCATATTCTACGAATTAATTACCAGGTTTTTGCCGACTTTGAATTTGAGGCTTATGCGGAGAGCAATTAGACAAGTCGCCGATATGGGGATTAGCAGTGTTTCCGCTATAATCCTGTCGTTAACGAGATTAACAGAAGCGATAACAGCAGGGTGAAGAGAAAGACATTGCGGGCGGTATGGCCCAGGGTCTTATTGAGTTCGCGTCCTTCAAAACGGTAAAGTTGCCGCCAGGTCGCATAAAAGAGGGCAAAAAAGGCGGCGAAAAGGAACTGTATCCACCAAGGTGCGTCCAGCATCAGAGGCATAGCCAGTAAAAGCGCCATGACCCCGTTCAACAGGTAGAATATCCGGCCAAAACTGCGCCCGAAAAGGACGATGGTGGTCCGCTTATGCGATGCCTTGTCCTGCACATAATCACGATAATTGTTCACGACAAGGATATTCGTGGAAAGCAATCCGACCGATACGGACAGCAAAAATGATAACAGGGAAAAGGACAGTGCCTGTACATAATAGGTGAAGCATACCGGGATGATCCCGTAAAACAGCACCACGCAGACATCGCCCAGACCGTTATAGGCCAGCGGAAAAGGTCCGGCGGAGTATGCCAGCACACAAAGGGCGATGGCGATACCGACAGGTATCAACTCCCACCCGGCATAAAACAGCAGCATACATCCGCAGAAACACGACAAGCCCAAGGTGAGAAAAGTGGCTTTCAGCATGGCTTTCGGAGTGATCCATCCCTGAGCGACGGCACGCTCGGGCCCTAAGCGGTCTTCCCGGTCGGCTCCCTTTTTAAAATCAAAATAATCGTTGGCAAAGTTACTGGCTATCTGTGCCAGCAAAGCTACTCCAAAACACAAAAGGGCCGGTATCAACCGGAATACTCCCTCGCACCAGGCTAAAACACATGCCAGCAGCACAGGACTTAACGATGCCGGCAGCGTTTTCGGGCGCGCGGCCTCCACCCATGATTTAAAAAGGCTCTTCTCTCTTTCCATCTTTCCTCGTTCACTTTTAACGGACAAAAGTATAAACAAAAACCACAATGATTTGTTTTTTTAATAGGAATTCGTATATCTTTGCAGCATGAAAAATTTTCTGTTCATATTGACTCTGCTTTTCGGCATGTTGCTTTTTTCTCCCCAGGAGGAGGTTGAAAGCGACAACATCGCTGTGGCTCAAAAAGAGGCAGTCATGAAAGAAAAAGGTTCTGCGGATGTACAATATTACCTGAACGTATTAAGTACCGACCTGAAAGAAAGCAAAGGTCTGACTGCACGCAGAACGGTTCAATCGACTAATAATACATTTCATTTGCGCACGCTGAAAATAGCGGAAAAAGTACTTCAGGATATCCGCCTGAAGGAGATGAATGCACAACGGAAAGTGCTGGAAAATGTATCAGAATGTCAAACCATAAATCTGTCTACCCTTCTTTGCCGCATGGGGGAACATGTGTTTGCTCTGCGGAAACTCATTATTTAGTAATTGATAATTACTTTTGGCTTGATCCAAAAGTAATCAAAAGATCAAGGCTACACCGGCTTCGCTGAGGCCTTGTCAAGAACGCCATGCGTTCTCTTCGGATTGCCGACACTGCCTGTCACATTGATAAGTAAGGCTTCGAAACAATCCGGTCATTAATTATTAATTACTAAAAATGAAATATTATGTCTACTAAAAAATCAAATAAAACACGTATTTATGTTTCTGTTATTATAACTGTTGTTGGTTGCGTACTAGCTTGTAGTTCTATCATTCCTAACGATTACCTGAAGTTATTGGTGGTAATGGGTGCTCTGGGATATGGATTATATGGCATCATGAAAGGTTTGAGCAATACCGGCTCTGCTGAAGAAACTGCTATCGAAGAAAAAGAATAAGCATGTTTGAACAAAAGTAACCATTAAAAAGTTTAATAAAATGAAGATAAATAAAGATTTGGTAGATGCCGTCATGATGGTGTCGTTTATCATTTTGGTGTTGATCGGTACAACCGATTTTGAAAACGCTATCACAAAAGATGTAACAATGGGAGCATTAGGGCTGGTAACAGTCGCCATGGTCATACTCCGTGGCATACAACTGAGACAGGCAGCCAAAGAGCCTAAGGAAGAATACGAATATTAAATCACTAATACGAATATTCCTAACAACCCTAACTGAAATGTCTAGTTGCTTCCTGCTGTTATTCCGGAGCGATCCGGGGTTATCCGAGGTGCGTTTTTCTGCCTAAAAAATAACTTGCTGTTTACTTGGTTACGGTGGCAACATCCACCGGACAACAGGAAGCCGGACATTGTAATAAAAAGATTAGTAAATTTGCGACCATGATAACAAGCGTAACATTATTAGTTCTTTCGCTGTTTGCTCTCTACATCGGAGCAGGCTGGCTGGTAAAGGGTAGTACGGAGATAGCCCTGAAAGCAAAGATATCAAACCTGGTGATCGGTCTTACGATCGTTGCATTCGGTACCAGTGCCCCGGAATTGGTGGTCAGCCTGAATGCGTCCTTATCCGGGCAGGGCGATATAGCCGTGGGGAACATTATCGGTTCCAATATTTTCAATATCGCCGCCATTCTCGGTATATCCGCCGCCATCCAACCGCTACAGGCCAAACGCCAGCTTACCCGCCTGGATATTCCCATACTGATCGTCGCCACCGCCGTCTTCACGCTCCTGTTCTGGAACGGGGTACTCGGAAGGCTGGAAGGTTGTTTCTTTTTAGCGGGCATCATTATTTATACGGTTTTCAGCCTGTACTATTCACGCAAACATGAAAAGAAAGTGGAAGAACAGATCGGGGAGTTGGAGAAACAACCTGAACCCTGGTATAAAGATGTCCTGTATATCGTGGGCGGCCTGGTGATCCTGATCTTCGCCTCCAACCTGTTGGTCAACAATGCCGTATCCATCGCCCAGGAGCTGGGTGTCAGCGAAGCGGTCATCGGACTGACTATCGTTGCCGCCGGAACAAGCATGCCGGAACTGGCCACCTCGGTCGTGTCGGCCCTCAAAAAGAATCCGGATATTGCGATCGGGAATATTGTCGGTTCCAACCTGTTCAATATCCTGGCTATAGCGGGAACCAGTTCTGTAGTAAGTCCGATCGCTGCCAAAAACGTCAATTACGTCGACCTGCTGGTTATGCTGGGATTAACCCTGCTCCTGCTTCCACTGGTGAAAAGCGGACAAAAGATTTCACGTGCCGAAGGGTGGGCGCTTATACTTGTGTATTTATGCTATCTGGCATGGCTGCTCAGGGATCTGATCTGATCGTGTAAAAGCAGGGCTTTTTTGAAGGTCTTGCTTTTTTTATACCTTTGTGGCTTCCATACATATTTTAAACGATCAGAATGAGAAAGTTTTTTACCCTAGCAGTCCTATTACTTGCCGTTTTCTGTGGGAAAGCGCAAAACGTTCAGTTACATTATGATTTCGGAGGCGCCTTGTACGACAAGGACCTGGACGGGCGTCCGGCACTGACCTCCACTGTGGAAATGTTCAAACCGGATAAATGGGGAAGCACCTATTTTTTCGTGGATATGGACTACAAGAGCAGCGGGGTCGCTTCGGCTTACTGGGAGATTGCCCGCGAACTGAGTTTCTGGCAACCGCCTTTTTCCATCCACGTAGAGTATAACGGCGGGCTGATGAAGGGAGCCTCCTACAACAATGCTTACCTGGGCGGTGCCACCTATACTTATAACAGCAAGGATTTCAGCAGGGGAATCACTTTCACCGCCATGTACAAATATATCCAGAAGCATAAAACACCCAATAATTTCCAGCTGACAACCACCTGGTATCTTCATTTTGCCAAGAACGGCCTGTGTACTTTCAGTGGCTTTGCCGACTGGTGGCGGGAAAAGAACGACCACGAGAACTTTATTTTTCTTTCCGAACCGCAGATATGGGTAAACCTGAACAAGATAAAAGGCGTAGACGAGAAATTTAAACTGAGTGTGGGCAGTGAAGTGGAGTTAAGCCATAACTTCGGAGGACGGAACGGCTTCTATACTATTCCGACACTTGCTGTAAAATGGACATTCGATTAAATAAACCGGCATGATACAAAAACTTTTAGGGTTTGATAAACAAACCATGAGAATCCGTACGGAAGTTATCGCAGGTATAACCACATTCCTGACAATGAGTTATATCCTGGCTGTGAACCCATCCATCCTGGGAACTACCGGTATGGACAAAGGAGCAGTTTTTACGGCCACGGCTCTGGCTTCCGCAATTGCCACCCTGCTCCTCGCCTTTATGGCCAAACTGCCGTTCGCACAGGCACCTAGCATGGCGCTGAACGCATTTTTTGCTTTCACGCTGGTACAGGGCATGGGATATTCCTGGCAGACGGCGATGACGGCGATGTTTGTCGAAGGGGTGATATTCATCCTTATTACTTTTCTGAATATCCGGGAGATCATACTTAACAGCATTCCCATGAACCTGCGGTATGCCATATCGGCTGGGATCGGCATGTTCATTGCATTCATAGGGTTGAAGAATGCGGGGATCATTGAATCCAACCCTGTCACCTATGTGATGTTCGGGGCCTTTACGCCGTCTTCGGTCCTGGCGATGGTCGGGATATTGTTAAGCGGCATACTGATTGTCAAAAAGGTGAAAGGCGCATTGTTCTACAGTATCCTGATCTGTACCCTGATCGGCATCCCGCTGGGGGTGACGGAAATACCGGAAGGATTTCTTCCTGTCTCCATGCCCCACTCGATGGAACCGACATTCTGTAAGTTCGATTTTTCCGAGTTCTTTACACTGGATATGGCAGTAGTGATCTTTACCTTATTGTTTATGAATATATTCGATACGGTAGGGACATTGGTCGGCCTGGCTTCGAAGACCGGGATCATGGGAGAAGACGGGCATATCCCGCATGTGAAAGAGGCGATGATGTCCGACGCGATAGGTACTACGATCGGGGCGATGATGGGAAGTTCCACCATAACGACGTATGTGGAGAGTGCCTCGGGTATTGCGGAAGGAGGACGTTCGGGTTTCACTTCACTGATAACCGGACTGCTGTTTATCCTGGCTTTGTTTTTTGCGCCGTTGTTCCTGCTGATTCCCAGTGCAGCCACAAGCGGGGCGCTGGTGCTTGTCGGCGTGTTTATGATGGATTCGATCTCCAAAATCGACATGGAGGATATGTCGGAAGCACTACCGGCTTTTATCACCATCATTATGATGATCCTCACCTACTCCATTGCCGACGGGATGGTGTTGGGACTGCTCTGCTATGTATTGGTAAAGCTGTTCTGCGGCAAGCACAAGGATATCAGCATCACCATGTATATACTGGCAGCCTTGTTTATACTGAAGTTCATCTTTGCGTAAAAGCGATATTCAGAGATATAAAAAGGAGGTGTAGCAAAAGCCTGTTTTGCTACACCTCCTTCACATTATATATTCTATGTATTACCAGATAACTACCCGTTCGGCAGGCAGCATGTACATCGGGTCGCCTTCTTTAATATCGAATGCCGAATAGAAAGTGTCGATATTACGCAAAGCGGCATTTACACGCCATTTACCTAATGAGTGCGGGTCGATCTTTGTCAGCAACAGGATTTCTTCAGGACGGATATTTTGTCCCCACAAGGTTGCATATCCCAAGTAGAAACGTTGTTCGTTTGTGAATCCGTCGATCGGAGCCGGAGTTTTACCTTTCAGGGAATTCAGGTAAGCCAGGTGAGAAACCAGCAAACCGCCCTGGTCAGCGATGTTTTCTCCCAATGTATAACGTCCGTTCGCATGAACACTGTCTGCAACGATAATATTGTCGTACTGCTGAACCAGACGGTCGGCACGTTCCGTAAAGAGGGCTGCGTCTTCGGGAGTCCACCAGTCGGCCAGGTTACCGTTTTTATCGTAATTACGTCCCTGGTCGTCGAATCCGTGTGTCATTTCATGACCGATCACCACACCGATAGCACCATAGTTAACGGCATCGTCAGCTTCCGGGTTAAAGAAAGGAGGCTGAAGGATAGCTGCCGGGAAGCAGATTTCGTTTGTTGTCGGGTTGTAGTAGGCATTTACAGTCTGCGGTGTCATTCCCCAGCGGGCTTTGTCGACCGGTTTACCTGCTTGTTCCAGCTGGTACTCCATATCGAAGATATTCGAACGGCACACATTTGCCCAGTAAGAATCATCCTTGATCTCCAAAGCGCTGTAATCACGCCATTTATCTGGGTAACCGATCTTTACGATAAAAGCAGACAGTTTTTCCTGCGCTTTCGCTTTTGTCTCATCGCTCATCCATTCCAGACCTGCGATACGTTCCGACAATGCTTTCTGCAGGTTTCCTACCAGCTCAAGCATCTTTTCCTTGGAAGAAGCCGGAAAGTATTTAGCCACATACATTTGGCCGACAGCTTCGCCCAAGGCACTGTTCACTGTAGACAGCGAACGTTTCCAACGCGGTTTCTGTTCCAGCTTTCCGGACATCACTTTTCCGTAGAAGTCAAATTCGGCTGCCACAAAATCATCACTCAGGTAAGGAGCAGCCGCATTCAAGAGGTTAAAAGCCAAGTAGTATTTCTGTTCGTCGATAGAAACATTTTTCATGAATTCGCCCAACGCTTCATAGAACGGAAGTTGTTTGGCATCGAGATATTCAATTTCCATCAAGCCCATGCTTTCAAAATAAACGTCCCAGTCGAGCGGGTTGTTGTTTGCCTTGAACTCCTGCAACTTGATCTTATTATAGTTCTTCTGGCTGTCGCGCAGGTCTTCACGACTGAAAGAACTTTTGGCGATGCCTGTTTCTATTTTCATTACGGCATTGACAGCAGCTTCGGCCTGCTCAGGAGAAGCACCAGTCAATGTGAACAACTGGCTGATGAATTGTTTATATGCATCGCGCATTTTTACGGAGGCATCGTCTTCCACCAGATAATAATCGCGGTCACCCATACCGAGACCTGCCTGATACAGCTGTACGATATTCATAGAACTGTTCTTCTCATCGGCATCGACGAACAAAGCGAAGAAAGGAGCCATTCCTTCTTTATGCAAGGTTGCCACCATTTTGGCAACATCCGCTTTCGTTCCCAGACGGTTAATTGCATCCAATTGTTCCTTGACGGGAGCCAGCCCTTCCGTATTCAGTTTTACACTATCCAATCCCATTTCATAGAGCATGCTGATCTTCTGGGCAACGCTTCCGGCTTCCTGGGGTTTGGAATCCAGCTCTGTGATAAGCGTACGCAATTGTTCCTGATTATTCTCAATCAACTGATCGAATGTGCCGAAGCGGGAATATTCCGGCTTCAGAGGATTGTTCTTTATCCAGCCTCCGCAAGCGTACTGATAGAAATCTGTACCGGGAGCCACTGTCGTGTCCAGATTTGCCAGGTTGATGGCATCATTTTTTGCAGTTTCCTTCACAGGTGACTGACTGCATCCCGACATTGTTATCATACCGACAGCAACCAACGGAATCATCATTAACTTTTTCATTTTTGTTCAACGTTTACTTGAATTATGCCGCAAAGGTACATAAATTCAGTAAAATAGAACCGATTTTAATTCAATATGACCGATTATTATACCTGTATTTTCTTTTCTTTTATCTACTTTTACCATCGGAAAATATTTATAAACTTAATTTTTATCATGAATCACTTTATGAAGACCGTATCACTCCTGATGGTCATGTTGATTTGCGTACTGAGCGGATGTAAAAATCAGTCCGGCAGCAACGGCACTTTTGAAATCGGTGACAAAACATTTCTGCTAAACGGCAAGCCTTTCATTATAAAGGCCGCCGAAATCCATTACACCCGAATCCCCGTAGAATATTGGGAACATCGTATCCAGATGTGCAAAGCGTTGGGCATGAATACGATTTGCATCTATGCGTTTTGGAATATCCATGAACAGAAACCGGGCGAGTTCGATTTCAGCGGACAAAACGACATTGCTGCATTCTGCCGTCTGGCTCAGAAAAACGGTATGTATATCATGCTCCGTCCCGGCCCGTACGTTTGTTCCGAATGGGAAATGGGAGGCCTGCCTTGGTGGTTATTGAAAAAAGAAGATATACAGCTGCGTACAAACGACCCGTATTTCATAGAACGTACACGTATCTATATGAATGAGATCGGCAAACAACTGGCCGACAGGCAGATTACACGGGGCGGTAATATTATTATGGTACAGGTTGAAAACGAATATGGTTCTTATGCGACCGATAAATCGTATATTGCCAAAAACCGGGATATCCTGCGCGATGCCGGGTTTACCGACGTTCCCCTGTTCCAGTGTGACTGGAGTTCCAACTTCCTGAACAATGCACTCGACGATCTGGTATGGACCGTTAATTTCGGTACCGGAGCCAATATCGACGAACAATTCAAAAAGCTGAAAGAAGTACGTCCGAACACCCCGCTAATGTGTAGCGAGTTCTGGAGCGGCTGGTTCGACCATTGGGGACGGAAACATGAAACACGTGATGCGGAAACAATGATTGCCGGACTCAGGGACATGCTGGACCGCAATATTTCTTTCTCCCTCTATATGACCCACGGAGGTACGACCTTCGGACATTGGGGAGGCGCAAACAGTCCGGCCTATTCAGCCATGTGCAGTTCATACGATTACGATGCCCCGATCAGCGAAGCAGGTTGGGCAACACCCAAATATCACAAACTACGCGAATTCATGGCAAACTATATGGCTCCGGGTGAAGTACAACCCGAAATTCCCGACGCATTCCCGGTGATCGAGATACCCGAGTTTGAACTGAAAGAGACGGCTCTGTTATTCGAGAACCTGCCGGAACCTAAAACCAGCCGCGACATCAAACCGATGGAGCAGTTCGACCAAGGCTGGGGCAGCATCTTGTATCGTACCACCTTGCCGGCAGTCAAAGCAGGTACCACCTTATTAATAGACGAAGTGCATGATTGGGCACAGGTTTTCATCGACGGTAAACTGATTGGCCGCCTGGACCGCCGCCGCGGAGAATTCACGATTAAATTACCGGCTACAGCTGCCGGCGCCCGACTGGATATCCTGATCGAAGCGATGGGACGTGTCAATTTCGACAAGGCGATACACGACCGGAAAGGTATCACGAACAAAGTGGCACTGATCACCGAATCCTCATCCGACGAACTGAAGGACTGGCAGGTATATAATCTCCCTGTAGACTATTCATTTGTAAAAGATAAAAAATATACACCGGGTAAAAAGGTTGAGGCGCCTGCTTACTACCGTGCTACTTTCAATCTCGAAACTCCCGGCGATGTATTCCTGGATATGCAGACCTGGGGAAAAGGTATGGTATGGGTAAACGGAAAAGCCATGGGACGTTTCTGGGAAATCGGCCCTCAGCAAACATTATTTATGCCGGGTTGCTGGCTTAAAAAGGGAGAAAACGAAATTATCGTTCTCGACCTGAAAGGACCGGAAAAAGCATCTGTCAAAGGCCTGAAAACACCGATACTCGACATGTTGCGTCCGGAAGCACCGCTTACCAACCGCAAAGAAGGGCAAAACCTGAACCTGAAAAACGAAAAGCCTGTGGGACAAGGTTCTTTAAAGGCAGGAAACGGTTGGCAGGAGGTAAAATTCGATGCTCCTGTACAGGCCAGTCATTTCTGTCTGGAAGCTCTCAACGCCCAGGATGGAAAAGACAACGCTGCCATCGCCGAGTTTTATCTGCTGGATGAGAACGGCAAACCGCTCAGCCGCCAGCATTGGAAGATCGCTTATGCAGACAGCGAAGAAACTTACGGAGGTAATTTTACCGCCGATAAAATATTCGACTTGCAGGAATCCACTTACTGGAGTACGGCCAGAGGAGCCAAATACCCGCATCAGGTAGTCATTGATTTGCGCGAGACGGTAACAGTCTCCGGCTTCCGTTACCTGCCGCGTGCCGAAGAGGGCTATCCCGGAATGATCAAAGACTATAAAGCATATGCAAAAATGACTCCGTTCAGTTATTGAACGGGGTCATTCCCCTTTATTTATCCAAATACTCTTTTTTGAACATCGAAAAGCAAAGTATAAAGACAGAGATCAGGAGCGGACCGAATATAATTCCCATAAAACCAAACAGGGACAAACCGATTATTACTCCGAAAATCGTGATCAGCGGATGGGTATCCGCCATTTTTTTCTGTAAGATAAAACGAATCAGGTTATCCACGTTAGTGATAACGATCAGTGCATAGGCTGTCAAAGCCAGCGCATTTACCCAATCGCCGGTCAAAGCCATGTAAACGGCAAGAGGCAGCCACACCAAAGCAGTTCCCACAACTGGAATAATAGTCGCAAAACAGGTCAGAAAACCGAATAAAAACGGGCTAGGCGCATTAAACACCCAATATCCGATCATCGCGATAACACCCTGGATGATTGCCAGCAGAGGGATACCGATCGCATTGGAGGTAACGATCATATTGATCTCTTTCAGTACTTCGCGTTTATTTTCTTTGCTGAAGGGCAGGATTTCATAAATGTATGTTTCCATCTTACTCCCTCCGATCAGCATAAAATAAAGGATAAGAACCAGAACTGCCACATTCACTGCAAAACCGCTGATACCTCCCATCAGGGCCTGTCCGATCTTAGGCAGGACAGAGACAATAGATGAGATATTATCTTTTTCCAATACATCAAAGCCGGTCTTCTCCCTGACCAGGTCAGCGATATGCTCAAAAGAACTGATCAGTTCGGATGGGTTCAGGTTTATATTCTGAAGTTTATTAACGAACAACCAGACAGCCAGAGACAATGGTATCAGAAAACACAAGATGGTTTCAAGTAATAGCAATATGGCAACCAGGCTACGGTTCCAATGTCTCTTCTCTGTCAGGTACTGCAGTTGCTTTCGCAATAATATATAAATGGTACATGCACCGAGTATTCCTCCCAGAAACGGAGTAAATTCGATAAAAAGTATGATTCCCATTACCAGAATGATAGTGATCAGGGAATATTTCCAGTACGACTCTTTCAAGCTCATATTTGTTTATAATATAACATTCAACATCCTGTTTACAGTCATGACCTCCGGTCATTTGTATATAAAACAAATTATCTGCCACAGTTGTTAAGATTATCATATCAAAATATCAAAATGATAATTTAAGTACTTAATTACCCGGATATAACGCCCCAGGATCTTACAAGGAGATTTTTATGCAATTCTCCGGACATTCGATTTTACCATATTGACCCAAGAAAAGAAGAAAAAAGGTCAATTTTAAATAATACACCTATATATTGTAACTATTTATTCCCAGATCTCCGATTTCACAAGACTTATTAAAAACCATTTCATCCAACCATCAGAGGCCTTCTGTAGAAAAAACATGCCTAAAAACATAAGATTTGGAACTAAAAGATGAGCAATCCTATCAAGGAGAAAGCATATTTAACATATTTTTTTACTGCAATAAACTTAAATCTCATTTAAAACGAAAAAAAATTCGTTTTAAATGAGATGAATTTTTGTTTAAACCAAATTGAATTTGGCAAGAAATTCGAGAACAAAAAAGGAAATTGTTAAATAATGTATTAAACATATCTCTAAAACACCTATCCAGAGCAATATATACGTAAGCTGCTTTGAGTATTTCAAATCCATTTAATACAAAAACACAGGATTAAGCATCTATTTGCCAAAAGTTTTTTTAGCAGTACGCTCCGTTTTCGAATATAATCAAGTTCAATTATAACTACAGACACAAATTCTAAGTCCTTTCTTAGTCAACTTTTCCACGTACAGTCCGGAACCCTCCAATTCATTATTTAAACGGTTGACTACATTACGTACTGCATCATTCGATGTATCACCATTTCCCCAAACATCTTTCTTGATATCTTCATACGTTTGAAACCAATCCTCTCCTTTGAAAAGATAAGCCAGCAATTCCGCAGATCTTTTCGTTAGAGAAATCCGGTTTTCGTTATATCGAAGTTCTCTCGTTGTCTCATTAAAAAACAGGTTCTCTTTTATACATTTATCACTCGGAGAACACTTTTCTATATATTTCAATTGAGAGAAGACCTTCCATTTACGCCAATTCAGAAAAGTATATCCTCCTACTAATATGAGCACAAGCAGTCCGATAATAATCAGCGTCCATCTATGCGGAATATTTCGCCATATATCCCAGGTTCTGTATTTCACATATCCCTGCAATTTTATAAAATTACCAATAGAAACCAAATCCAACGCGATAGCATCTTTATAAAATGCACTATCAGATACACTATATTCACTCACCCCATTAGCCGTATAAACAATAGCCGTTTCGCCGGGTAAATTATCTTCTTTCAACAACTCTTTGAATATAGAATCCAATCGGACTACGTTAATGGGATTTTTGGTTAAAAGATAAAGATGGTCATTTATATATTTCCCTTCTTCATAAGAAATATCTTTCTTCTCTTTTTTCATTTCGGTTATACCTTCTTCCGTTGTTATCTTAATAGATTTCGAAGGTACACGTGTACGTTTCACTCCTGAACTAAATGCGTTTAAAAGACCTTCCCCTCTTTGAGCCTTATCCTTTCGTATAGCCTGATCAAACACTTCGAATGTTTCATCTATCAATTTTTCCTTTGCCTTATCTACAAAAAAAACAATTCCCCATCCTCCCAAAAAGACTACCAGAATAAAGACAATTCCGAATATTATAAACCTCTTCATTTCAAAATCTCTTACTTTCATGACCCGGCAAATTTGTCCACAAATATACCAAAATCATCCAACTACCTCTAAAGAAATGCGGGCAAAAAGCGGGCAAAACCAAAAAAATCAAAACGTTCGCTTTATGTTCGCCTTAAATCCTTGGCGTTCTCATTCCTTACACCTTATATTTGCATCGTTGAACAATAAAATGATCAGTTATGAAAAAAACTATTTTAAAACTAACTCTGGTGATTTGCCTAGTTGTAGCAAGTTGTTACCTCTATTTACAAAAAGACAACGATCTCAATGATTTGGTCATTTGTCTTTTTGTAAATATGGTTGACTCTTAGCAGAATCAACAAATGAAAGAAAAGCAGTACAATCGAGAACAAGAGCGTAATTTGCGTCATCAGGAAATTTATCGTCTTCGCATTTTGGAGGGTGAGGATATTTCGAGTATTGGTAAAAAATTTGGCCTAAGCCGTGGTAGTGTTTATTATGCATTAACTACCTTTGAAGAGGAAAATCCTCAACAAGCAGAGTTAATGAAGAAGCAAGGTAAAGACGTTACTCCTGAAGACTACAAAAAGTTACAAGAGGAGATTGCAATCCTGAAAAAGGATTTGGCCCAAGAACGCTTGCGTGCTGATTTTTATGAAGAAATGGTCGTATTCGGAAAAGAAGTTTATGGCATCGACCTAAAAAAAGTTGGCACCAAGTAGCATGTAGGCTTCACAATAGGGACAAAAAGCTTTACGGCATTGTCCCTATGTGTCGTCTACTTGGTGTAAGCAAGCAAGCCTACTACAAGCATATTGATAAATTGATGTTCAAAATGGCTCAGGAAGCCTTTGTGGTTGAGTTCGTTAAAGGTGTTCGCAAAAATGATCGTGGTATCGGAGGCAATAAACTCTGGATGATGTATCATAACCGGTTCGGAGAGGAACAGAGTGTAGGGTATAACCGTTTTTATGATATTCTGGAACGCTATGGCTTAAAGGTGCGCAAACGTAAACGGCGCGTGTCAACCACTGATTCCAATCATGATCTTCCTCTTTATCCAAACTTGGTTAAAGACCTGATCCCCACTCGTCCCTGTCAGTTGATAGTGAGTGATATCACCTATATTCCTTTTTGGATAACTCCAGAGAGAGAGAAATACGACTTCTGTTATTTATCCCTGGTTACGGACTATTATACGAAAGAAATCGTAGGTTATAGCGTAGGAGATACATTGGAAACGAAATACCCATTGCAAGCATTAGAAATGGGCTTGAAGCATTATAAAGGAAAAGAGCTTTCAGAGCTAATCCATCATTCCGATCGTGGTGTACAATATGCCAGCTATGCCTACACTGCCCGTTTGAAGGACTGCAAAATAGGCATAAGTATGACCGAGAGTGGAAACCCCAAGGATAATGCCGTGGCCGAACGTGTGAATAATACCATTAAGAATGAGTTTTTTAAAGGTATGGAGTTCTATGGAATCAGGCAAGTAAAGGAGGCCGTGAAAGCAGCTGTGGACTTTTACAACCATGAACGCCCCCACTTGAGCCTGGAGGGCATGACACCAAACCAGGCTGCCAAATGTGAAGGCGAGATGAAGAAGAATTGGAAAAGTTATCGCGAAATAGCCATAAAGAAGCAATATGGCATGGCTCAAACAGGATAAGAGCAGCCTCAAGAGGGAGGAAGCACACGGTAGACTCTTTGGAGGCTTCACGCCTCCAGCCGCATGGCAAACCTCCGTGGTGGTTTTTCATAATCTTTTTGGGGGAGAATAAGATTTTTGATTATTTTTGTCAGGGTAACCTCGTTCATGAATAAGATAGAACATGGTCAACCTGTTTTATTACTAAGTTTTAACCGAGTCAACCTACTTTATCGATAAGACATTTAGTAGTCAACTAAAAACGTTAACATACACGATGTTTCCTGACAGACTCTATTGATGTCTGGTTAAACCAAATCGATTTACCGGCAACAAAATCGTACCGGTATTTCCAATTTCACTTCCCCAAGGATACACTGGGTTTATGTGAAGTCATATTCCATGAAAAAGGTAAATCGGAGCATATATCCGATATAAAGGTTATTGCAGATCTTAAAGATACCAAACAGCAGGAAAAGCTCATCTCTATCTGTGACGGAATTTCTGCCACAGGTTTTAAAGGTCCGTTCAAATCGAATAGTAACTTCAGAAACACAGTAATCTTCGATTTAGGGAAAGAGCGACATATATCTTCCCTCACATATATTCCTTATACGGACAGTAACCTTAGTGATAAAGATTATTTTGAATTGCAATACCTTAAAAACGGATCATGGGAATCGTCCGGTACGAAAACAGGATATTACGATCATCTTACATTTAAAGAGGTTCCCACCGGTACGCTTTACCGGGTAATTAGAAACTCTGAGCCAAATCGAATATTCATGTATGAAGATGGCATTATAAACTGGCAATAATGTAAAGAATCACAAACAAACTCCCGGAGATCTAGAAAAGGATGTACCTAAAGTATATTTTTTGACACACCCTTTTTGTCTTTATTTTTATTACAGTTTCACGTCGATTTCATCCAATTTGAAACGAACTTCCACAATGGAATGTTTCGCTTTTCCCGGACTCATCTTAATATAAGTAATTGCTATAATAGTCCCGTCCGGTAATATTTCTAACCCCGGATAACCACAGTCCGAACCGGCATAACTATGCAGCAGTTTGATCTTATATTGGCCGGAAGTTCCTTCACGCAAGTCTTTTTCATGTCCTACCCAGGCTACAAAATGTCCTTTGGTCGGACTGCCGGGCGCCATATCGCGGAAGACGGCAACCAACCGCCCATCGGGAGCATATTTGATGACATGCCGGTCTCCCGTCAGTCCCCAGGGCGTTTCCTGTAAGGCGCTCCAGGTTTGTCCTTCATCCGTCGATACCATCATTAAAGAGTTTCCGACACGCTTATTTTCACGGGCAATGCAAATCAGACGTTTACCGTCTTCCGAACGGATCACGCAAGGTTCGCAGGGAGCACGGCCCTCCATCTCTCCTACTAAAGTCGACTCCTCCCAGGTCAGACCGCCATCATGGGATATCGATTGCCACAAAGTCAACGGGGGACGGTCCTGGTCATTCAGTCCACGATGGTATAACCCCAGATAATCTCCATTTTTCAATTGGATAATACTGGAAAAAGCCATCACACAGGGTTTACCCAACCTCTTGACCGGACTCCAGCTTTTTCCGCCGTCTTCACTGTAAGTCATAGGCATATCCGGCTGGCCGCAAAAGACAAATAAGCGTTCTTTACCTTTCTTATCCTTCAGGTTGTATATACTCGGACAGTTCCGCATAGTCGACCAGTCCTCGGGAACCGCCTGTTTGGTCCAGGTCAAGCCCGAATCTTTACTGACTGCCAGTAATCCGGCATCACCTCCGTGATCGAAGCTCCATGTACAATAAATCGTTTTATTGTCATCGAGCATCACAGTGGTAGGATGCCCGTTATACAACTCAGGTGTTCCTTCTGAGAGGACGATCTGGCGTCCCCTGTCAGAAGAGATATCCACCCAGGGTAAATTTGGTTTTACCTGCTGTGCCATTACAGGCAATACAGAACCGAGCAATAACGTCTGAAACAATAATAAACCCTTTTTCATCTTCATCTATTTTAGAATTCAATAAATACCAAAAATACATATATTACTACACATTTTCAAATTAGAGAGAATTGTATATATATCTTTATTCCCATTTTTTCAGTAATGATAAATATCAATTTATTCCATTCGATAAAGAAAATAACGTATCTTCGTTGTTATATATAAAGAAAAACAAAAGAATATCCATATGAAAAGAATTAACAACTCAGTCTTACGCAGTGCGTTTGCCATGATTTTAGGATTTGTACTGGTCTTATGGCCGGAAGCAGCTGTCACCTATCTGGTTATTACTATCGGTATCTGCTTTATTATACCTGGTATATTTTCTCTACTGAATTATTTCACCCGGGAAAAGGTAGAAGGGGAACCCTCCCCCATGTTTCCGATAGACGGAGCCGGAAGCATTTTGTTTGGGGCATGGCTTGTTATCATGCCGGAATTTTTTGTTAATATATTAATGTATATCCTGGGAGCCTTATTAGTAATTGCCGGAGTCCAGCAAATCGCAATGCTTGTTTCAGCCCGCAAATGGAGTATGGTGCCGTTCGGCTTCTATGTAATGCCGGCCCTGATCTTACTGACAGGCATCATGATCATTGCCTATCCGTTCGGGGCCGCCGCTAATACATTTGTGATCTTTGGCGTTGCCAGCATTTTCTATGGTATAATAGAATTAATCAACTGGTATAAATTCCGCCAAAGATGAAAAGAATCAGGATTTGCGGTATTCCATCGGGGAAATACCCATATGCTTCTTAAAGAATTTTCCAAATGTAGACTGATCGGAAAAATGCAGCATATCGGCTACCTGTTGCACGGTCGCCTGCGGGGCTTTCAGCAGGATCTTTGCTTCGACGATCAATGCATCGTCAATCCACTTATTAGCAGATTTTCCGGTCAGTTCCTTTAATATCAAGGACAAATATTGCGGAGTTATAAACAGTTTTTCCGCATAGAATGTAACTACATGCTGCTCTTTGCAATGTTCGAACAACAATTGAAGGAACTGCTCAAACAGTTCCTCCTTTCGGGAAAGGGCAGGCATCAGCAAACCATCCTTCTTTCCCATGAAAATATTAGCTATTTCCAGCAGAAACCCGACAAACGCATTCTGCATTACCTCTTTCTGAAAAAAATGCGTCCGGTTCTTTATTTTACTTCTCAACAATTCTATGTAATTATCTACAAGTTCTGTCTCCTGGGGTTCAAAAGTCGTACATGGATTCTTCCTTAGCTGCATATAATTAGCCATCGAAGGACTGCGCTTGGCCGTGTTGCATTCATCCAGAAACTCACGTGAAATAACCAGTAACTTTCCTTTAAATCCTTTGCTGACCTTGTTAAGCTGTATCGTATGCGTCGGCATAATGATAGTAAAACTATTCGCTCCAATAGTATAAGGAACATAGTCGAGGGCTATTTCCGAAGAGCCTTCCAACACCAATACCATCAACAATGCATCCAACCGCATCGGCATCGTATGATCTTGTACATCCTGATCGTCCAATTCACTGTGTCCGTCAATATCTGCGATCAAAAAAATATCCTGGAAGCTGTCGCGGATGATGATACCTTTATTCAATTCCGCAAACTTTATTAAAGGAAGATTCTCCATAATTTTATATTTTACTCATCATTATAGTCACCACAAAGATAAGTATTGTTTATAATTTCACAAGAGATATGTTTCATTTTTTACCAATATAGACATCTTCTCCACCTAAAAGACTTTGTTTTTTAAAAGCATCTTTCGTTTCAGACCAATCCTGTAACAGAATAAACCTTTTGAGTTTTCTAAAATAGACAGACCTTTGTCACCGAGCATAGTACAGATGATTCAAAAAAATATATATGACAAAGGAACAAGTAATGACGACGGCATTGGATATGTTCTCACAATACGGAATAAAAAGTGTGAGCATGGACGATATTGCCCGGAATACAGGTATTTCAAAGCGAACGATTTATGAATTCTTCGAAGATAAGGAGACTTTATTGCAGGAAGCGATAAAGTACCACAACAACACTATGCGGAAAATACTTAGTGAACTGGAAAAAGGACCGTTTACGGCTCTCGACGTTTTCGTCCTTTTTTACGAAGAATTCATGAAACATCCCCGCTGGTATATCAAAAGATATTACGATGATCTGAAACGCTATCCCAAAGCAGTGGAACAGGCAGAAAAAGACAAAGCCGATTTTACAACAAGATGCATCAAGCTCCTGAACCGCGGCGGAAAAGAGGGTGTTTTCCAGAAAGACCTGAATATCGAGATATTGGCTTTGCTGGCAAAAGAACAACTGAAAATGATCCAACCGTCAAAAGCGTTTGTAAACCATTCGGTGACAGAAGTATTCCAGACGGTACTGTTTACTTTTCTCCGGGGTATCTGCACAGAGAAAGGTATGGTGATTTTAGAGCGTTACGCCTTGAAACATTCGTACGATATGTTGTCAAGAAAGGAATAATACAGAATTATATTCAAATCAAATCTATTTAAATGGAACGAGTATTTATTAGCAAAAAGAGGATGTGGATGGTTGTGATGTTGCTACCTTCTCTATTCTTTTCCACCGTCAAAGCACAGGAAGTCCTGACGCTCGACCTGGAAAAAGCACTGGAGATTGCGCTGAGTGAAAACCCGACCGTGAAAGTCGCAGACAAGGAAATCGAAAAGAAAAAGTATGCACAGAAAGGTTCCTATGCTGCTCTGTTCCCTCAGGTCAGTTTTACAGCTGACTACACCAGGACATTGAAAAAACAGGTAATGTATATGGACGGTTTCGATATGGGCAGTGGTGAAGGTTCAGGAGAAACAGGAGGAGCCGGAGGATCAGCCGGTATGGAAAGTATCGATATGAGCAAAGGTATCGAAGTGGGCCGTGATAACAACTGGACTACCGGTTTCAACGCATCCATGCCGCTTGTGAACGCAACATTATGGAAAAGCCTCAGCATCTCAGCATTAGATGTGGAATTATCTATCGAACAGGCACGATCTTCCAAAATATCTATGGTAAATCAGGTTAAGAAGAGCTTCTATGCCGTGTTACTGGCAAACGATTCTTACCGGGTTTTCAAGGAAAGCTACGATAATGCCATGGAAAACTACCTGGATATTAAGAAGAAGTATGAACAGGGAACAGTGGCCGAATATGACCTGATTCGTGCAGACGTTACAGTCAAGAACAGCGAACCGAATATGCTTCAGGCTGAAAACTCGCTGGTACTGGCCAAGTGGCAGTTGAAAGCTCTTATGGGAATGGACCTGGAGCAGGAGATCGATTGTACAGGGCAATTAGCCGATTTCGAATCGGTCCTTTTTGCCGATTATATAGCAACAGACACGACACTGACTGCCAACTCTGATTTGAAACAGATCGATCTGCAAGCACAACAATTGAAGAAAACATTGCTCATGCAGAAATTCGATTATCTGCCGACGTTATCACTGACAGGCATGTATCAGTGGAATGCCATGAACAATGATTTCAAATTTAAGAATTACAACTGGACTCCCTATTCGATCATAGGTGTATCGCTTTCAATTCCGATCTTCTCCGGAGGTAGTAAATATCATACTATCAAACAGACGCAAGTGTCCATCCACCAGATGGATCTGCAACGAGAAGACACGAAACGTAACCTGCAATTGGCTGTAAAACAGTATCTGGATAACATGAAAACCTGTGTAAAACAATTCGATGCCGCCCAAAAGGGAGTCGAACAAGCCAACAGAGGATATAAGATTGCCCAGAAACGTTACGACACCGGCGGCGGTACATTGCTTGAAATGAATGATGCAGAACTGGCGCTGACACAGGCGAAATTGAATCTTAACCAGTCCATCTATAATTATATAGTCGCTAAATCGGATATGGAAAAAGTCTTAGGTCAAGAAACGTATTAAGAAACAAGTATGAGTACAAAAATAAAAACAGTTTACAATATGAAAACACGTGAAATGCTGAAAGTTATCCCACTTATTACATTAGCCCTGCTGATGTCATGTTCGGGTGAAAAGAAGGACGCAGCGACAGATACCCATGATGAAAAAGTAAAAGTGAAGATAGAGCAGGTATCCTCTCAGGATGTAGACCAGATAGCAGATTTTACTGCAACAGTAGAGGCCAATATAAAGAATAATATCGCACCTCAGTCGCCGGTTCGTATTGCGAAGCTGTTTGCCGAAGTTGGCGATCATGTAAAAGAGGGTCAGGTACTTGTCAAAATGGACGAAACAAACCTGCAACAGGCAAAGATCCAACTGGACAACCAGGAAATCGAGTTCAACCGTATCGACGAACTTTATAAAGTAGGCGGTGCCTCCAAATCGGCCTGGGATGCCCAGAAAACTCAGTTGGACGTAAGCCGTGCCAGCTATAAGAACTTGCAGGAGAACACACAGCTGTTAAGCCCGATAAGCGGTATCATCACTGCCCGTAATTATGACAGCGGCGATATGTACAGCGGTGGAGAACCGATCTATACGGTTGAACAAATCCGTCCGGTCAAACTATTTGTAAACGTATCCGAAAGCTATTTTACAGATGTAAAAAAAGGAAACGAAGTGGACATCAAACTCGATGTATACGGTGACGAAGTATTCAAAGGCAAAGTAAGCCTGGTCTATCCGACCATCGACGCTTCAACCCGCACCTTCCCTGTTGAGATCAAGATTGTCAACACTGATGAGCGCGTCCGCCCGGGAATGTTCGCCCGTGCAACCATGAACTTCGGTACACTCAACCACGTTGTTGCTCCGGATCAGGCGATTGTTAAACAATCCGGATCAGGCGACCGCTACATCTATGTGTACAAAAACGGAAAAGTATCCTATCAAAAGGTAGAATTGGGACGTCGTATGGGTAACAAATACGAAATCGTATCAGGCGTAGAAAACGGAGACCACGTGGTAATTACCGGTCAGAACCGTTTGACTAATGGAATGGAAGTTGAAATTGACAAGTAAGAAATAAAAGTATATGAGCTTATATGCAACAGCGGTAAAAAAACCGGTGACCACCGCCCTCGTGTTCGTGGCTGTGGTGATCATGGGTCTTTTTTCCTTAACCCGATTATCAGTCGACCTGTTCCCGGAGATTGAAACCAACATGATCATGGTCATGACGGCCTATCCTGGTGCCAGTGCCAGTGATATTGAAATGAACGTCTCCAAACCGTTGGAGAACGTACTGAATAGCGTGAGTGACCTGAAACATATCACTTCGCAATCCAGAGAAAACATCTCTATCGTAACTCTCGAATTCGAATACGGGACCGATATAGACGTGGCAACCAACGACGTTCGCGACAAGTTGGACGTCGTGGAGTCGTCCCTTCCCGATGATGTGGAAAATCCTATCATCTTCAAGTTCGGTACCGACGACATTCCTATCCTGTTGCTATCCGTGACAGCGGAGGAAAGTACCAACGCCCTTTACAAGATTCTGGATGATAAAGTATCCAACCCGCTGGCCCGTATCAGCGGCGTAGGTGCCGTATCCATCTCAGGAGCCCCGGTCCGTGAAGTGCAAGTGTATTGCGATCCTTACAAGTTGGAAGCCTATGGCCTGACAATCGAAGGGATTTCAAATATCATCGCACAGGAAAACCGGAATACCCCGGGCGGTAGCATCGATATCGGTTCGAATACCTACACACTGCGTGTACAGGGTGAATTCACCGATGCCCGCCAGATGCTCGACCTCGTAGTAGGAAGCAGCAACGGCAGGAATGTTTATCTGCGCGACGTAGCGGACGTAAAAGACTACGTGGAAGAACGTGCACAGGAAACCTTCAACAACGGCGGCCGCGGCGGTATGATCGTTATCCAGAAACAGTCGGGCGCCAATTCGGTGAACATCGCCAAAAAGGTACACGATAAGTTACCCGAAATACAGGCCAGCCTGCCTTCCGATGTAAAATTAGGTGTGATCGTGGATACATCCACCAACATTTTGAACACGATCGACAGTTTGAAAGAAACGATCATGATCACCTTCATTGTCGTAATGTTCGTGGTATTCATCTTCCTCGGACGCTGGAGAGCGACGTTCATCATTATCCTGACAATCCCGATTTCTCTGATAGCCGCCTTCGCTTATCTGCTGGCTTCAGGAAATACGCTGAATATTATCTCACTGAGTTCGCTTTCTATCGCCATCGGTATGGTGGTGGATGATGCGATCGTTGTATTAGAAAACGTAACGACCCATATCGAGCGGGGTAGCAAGCCGAAGCAGGCTGCCGTACATGCGACCAATGAGGTAGCCATCTCTGTTATCGCTTCTACGCTGACCATGCTGGCCGTGTTCCTGCCGTTGACGATGGTAACCGGTATGGCAGGTATCCTGTTCAAACAGTTGGGTTGGATCGTTAGTATCATTATGATCGTATCGACAGTAGGCGCTTTGACGCTGACTCCGATGCTTTGTTCACAGTTGCTGCGCCTCGATCCGAAGAAAGGTCGTTTGTACGTGCTATTCTTCACTCCGATCGAGAAAGCATTGAATGCGCTCGATGTAGCTTACGCACGCTTTCTGAGTTGGGCCGTACGCCATCGTAAAACGGTTATATTCGGTGCCATGCTGATATTCGCAGGGAGCATGATGCTGGTTCCGACCGTCAAAACGGAGTTTTTCCCGACACAGGACAACGGCCGCGTCGGTATCACGATCGAACTGCCGATCGGTACCCGTCAGGAAATCACCCGCGATCTGGCTTTGCGCATCGACAAACAGTTCCGCGAAAAGTATCCGGAAATAGATGTATTGAACTTCAGCGAAGGACAGGCTGACACCGACAATACCTTCGCACAACTTAGCGACAACGGTTCGCACATCATCGAAATGAATGTCGGGTTAAGCAGCGTGGGAGACCGCGAACGCGGATTGATCGAGATTTGCGACCTGATGCGTAAAGACCTGGCTCAATATTCGGAAATCAAGGAATATAAAGTACTGGCCGGTGGTTCTTCCGGCGGTGCAGGTGGCGAAACGACCGTCGATGTGGAAATCTATGGTTTCGACTTCGAAAAGACCGATATCGTAGCTGCCGAACTGGCCCGCCGCCTCGAAACCCTGAAAGGTTGTTCGCAGGTGAACATCAGTCGTAAAGATTATATCCCGGAATATCAGGTAGACTTCGACCGCGAAAAGCTGGCGATGAACGGCCTGAATGTAACTACGGCCTCCACGTATCTTCGTAACCGTATCAACGGCTCCACCGCTTCAAAATATCGTGAAGATGGCGACGAATATGATATAAAGGTACGTTATGCCCCGGAATTCCGCCAGTCGGTAGAAGACATCGAAAATATCATCATCTACAACAGTGCCGGACAAGGCGTTCGTATCCGCGACGTGGGTAAAGTTGTAGAACGTATGACCCCGCCGACTATCGAGCGTAAGAACCGCGAACGTATCATTACCGTTTCGGCCGTTGTAGCCCAAGGTGCCGCATTGAGTGACCTGGTAGAACAAACCCGTGCCGAACTGAAAAAGATGGATATTCCGTCTGAAATAAGCTGGCAGTTGGGTGGTACTTTCGAAGACCAGCAGGATACATTCGCCGATCTGGGTATATTGATGGTATTGATCATCATACTCGTATTCATCGTGATGGCCGCCCAGTTCGAGTCGCTGACCGACCCGTTTGTGATTATGTTCTCTATCCCGTTCGCCTTTACCGGGGTTGTTCTGGGATTGTCTATCACACAAACGCCGCTGGGTGTAATGGCATTGATCGGTGTGATCATGTTGATGGGTATCGTGGTAAAGAACGGTATCGTGCTGATCGACTACACCATCCTTTGTCGCGAACGTGGAATGAGTATCCTGACAGCTGCTGTTACAGCCGGTAAATCCCGTCTCCGTCCGGTATTGATGACCACACTGACCACTGTGCTGGGTATGATCCCGATGGCGGTCGGTACAGGTGAAGGTTCCGAAATGTGGCGTTCGATGGGTATGACGGTTGCCTGGGGGCTTGCCGTTTCGACCCTGATCACGCTGGTTATCGTGCCGGTTGTCTATTGTACATTTGCCGGGAACGGGGTGAAACGCCGCCGCCGCAAAATCGCTAAACTGAACCAGCTGGAACAATTATAAAACAGACAAACCGGGAAGTGGGACTTCCCAGTACCAGGAAGAAGGTATTCCCAGCATTGGGAACGATCTCTTCCCAGTACCGGGAACCACCCGCTTCCGGATATAACATTAAAATATAAAGAACAATGAAAGCTATATTCATATCATTCAATCAGGCCTATTACGAAATGATCCTCAGTATCATGGACCGTAATAATATCCGGGGGTTCACCTACTGGGAAGAAGTGCAGGGACGTGGCAGCAAGAACGGCGAGCCTCATTACGGCAGCCACGCCCTGGCCTACCCTCAATTCTGCCATACTGGCAATGGTCCCGGACGAAAAGGTAGACCCTTTCCTAGACCTGCTGCATAAGATGGATTTACAGACAGAAGCCCAGGGATTACGTGCATTCGTATGGAATATCGAGAAATCAATTTGATAAGGTATGGAAACACCTTCTGTAACCACATTCAAATTGAGCAGGCATAAAAAGAGAGGACTGTTTCTGACAACAATCCTCTCTGCCCTGATCGGTACCGGAGCCTTGTACGCAGCCGACGGACTCCAATACGGTGAAGGCCGTTTTGTTTTCATCGCTATCGGAGTATTCGCGTTGCTCACCACTTTCTTCTGTTTCATCAGTTATTCCTTTCTGACCCGGGAAAGTTTCAAAGCCATCTATATCTCTGAAGAAGGGATTAACGACATTTCGACCGGTAACCGGATCGGAACAATTTTATGGAAAGATGTTGAAAGTATCAAAATAATGGACGATATTAGCAACCTGAAACGTAAATATATCGTACTGAAGGTCAGGAACCCGAACGAATATATTGACAGGGAGCCCACACGTAGTAAGAAGCGCTCGCTGGAACTGCGGCTTCAATACTACGGATCACCTATTTGTATTTCCAGTCGTGCACTGGATTGCACTTTTGAGGAATTAAAACAGGCCGTATTCGACAGATACGACCTCTATAAAGCCTCACACAAAGAGGCATAGTATATCAAGAAGAAATGACACAAGAAGATTTTTCAATATTACTTATCATAATGGCGGTCATCGCCGCCATTGTTTTTGTTACCCTTTATTTCGTAGAAGCCGGCTACGGCATGTTATTCAACAAAAAATGGGGCGTGCCCATCCCCAACAAAATAGCCTGGGTATGTATGGAAGCCCCGGTCTTCATCGTAATGCTCGTCCTGTGGGCAGGATCGGAACGGCAATTCGAAACAGTTCCCCTACTCTTTTTCCTGTTCTTCGAACTGCATTATTTCCAACGGGCCTTCATATTTCCACTGCTTATCAAAGGGAAAAGCAAGATGCCCGCCGGTATTATGACGATGGGGATCGTATTCAACCTGCTGAATGGCTATATACAAGGTATGTGGATATTCTACCTCTCCCCCGAAAATATGTATTCTATCCAATGGCTGACTACACCGCAGTTCATCACCGGAACAATCCTGTTTTTTGCCGGCATGTGGATCAACTGGCAATCGGATTACATCGTCCGCCATCTCCGTAAACCGGGTGATACCAACCACTACCTGCCCAAAGGAGGTATGTTCAACTACGTTACTTCCGCCAACTATTTCGGCGAACTGGTGGAATGGTGTGGTTTCGCCATCCTGACCTGGAGTGCCAGCGGCGCCCTGTTTGCCTGGTGGACATTCGCCAACCTCGTACCCCGTGCCAATACGATCTGGCATAAATATAAAGCCATGTTCGGGAAAGAAGTCGGCAGCCGGAAACGGATCATCCCATTCATTTACTGATTATCTTTGCATACTGATTATATAACTATACAACGAACAGATCATTGAAAACAGACTAAACATTATGAACAAAGAATCTGTACTATTTACTCCGGCCACCATCGGCCCGCTAACACTCAGAAACCGTACGATACGGGCGGCAGCATTCGAAAGCATGTGCCCCGGCAACGCCCCGTCGGAAATGCTTTACAACTACCATACCTCCGTTGCTGCCGGAGGTATAGGTATGACAACCCTTGCTTATGCAGCCGTTACACAAAGCGGACTTTCCTTTGAGCGCCAGCTATGGCTTCGTCCGGAGATCATTCCCGGCATCAAAAAGATAACAGATGCCATCCATAAAGAAGGAGCAGCAGCCTCCATACAGATCGGACATTGCGGGAATATGTCCCATAAAAACATTTGCGGATGCACACCGATATCCGCTTCAACCGGATTCAACCTCTACTCGCCCACTTTTGTCAGGGGGATGAAACAATCCGAAATCGTGGCCATGTCGAAAGCCTTCGGACAGGCTGTCCACCTGGCACGCGAAGCCGGAATGGATGCCGTAGAAGTACATGCCGGACACGGTTACCTGATCAGCCAGTTCCTTTCCCCTTACACCAACCACCGGAAAGATGAATATGGCGGAAGCCTCGAAAACCGTATGCGTTTCATGAAAATGTGCATGGAAGAAGTTATGAAAGCAGCCGGTTCGGATATGGCAGTCCTGGTTAAAATGAATATGCGCGACGGTTTTAAAGGCGGTATGGAACTGGATGAAACACTGGAAGTCGCCCGCACACTGCAAGACGAATGCGGAGTACATGCACTCATCCTCAGTGGCGGATTTGTCAGCCGTGCCCCCATGTACGTGATGCGCGGAGCTATGCCTATCCGCACGATGACCCATTATATGCCTTTCGGATGGTTGCCTATAGGAGTCAGGATGGCCGGCCGTATGATGATACCGACCGAACCGTTCAAGGAGGCTTATTTCCTCGAAGACGCGCTGAAGTTCCGTGCCGCCCTGAAAATGCCCCTTGTCTATGTGGGTGGTCTCATCTCCCGCGAAAAGATCGACGAAGTACTCGGTCACGGTTTCGAATTTGTCAGTATGGCACGCGCCCTGCTGAACGATCCGGCTTTTGTCAACCATATGAAAGAGAACGAACAGGCACGCTGCGACTGCGGACACAGCAACTACTGCATCGCCCGTATGTATTCGCTTGAAATGGCCTGCCACAAACATATGCAGAATCTACCGAAAAGTATTATCAAAGAAATAGAAGAACTGGAATATAAATAATGGAAAAAGGAATAGCCATTATCACCGGTGCAGACGGCGGAATGGGCCGGGAAATAACGCTGGCACTCGCAAAAGAGGGCTTTCAGATCATCATGGCCTGTAAAGAGCCGGATAAAGCCCGTACTGTCTGCGATAAGATCAAAAAAGAAAGCGGGAACGAGCGGATCGAAATACGACAGATAGACTTATCCTCACTGGCTTCGGTACGCTTATTTGCCGATAAACTATTAGCGGAAGGTCGCCCCGTCAGCCGGCTCATGAACAACGCTGGAGTCCTGACGACAAATATCCGCCAAACAACGGACGGCCTGGAAACGATCGTAAGTGTTAATTACGTAGGTCCTTACCTCCTTACCCGCCTGCTTCTCCCCCTGATGCAACGGGGAAGCCGTATCGTTAATACCGTATCGTGCACATATGCCATCGGACGGATAGAATCCGACTTTTTCAGCAAAGGGAAAAACGGACGCTTCGCACGGATACCGGTATATGGAAATACAAAACTGGCCCTGTTACTCTTTACACGCGAATTGGCGGAAAGAGTAAAAAGGAAAGGTATCACCGTCAATGCTGCCGACCCGGGAATTGTCAGTACCAATATGATCACGATGCATGCCTGGTTCGACCCGCTGACGGACATCCTGTTCCGCCCGTTCATCAAAACAGCGGCACAGGGAGCAGCTACTGCCATCTACCTGGCGCAATCGCCGGAAATAGACGGTAAAAGCGGAGGCTGCTACGCCAACTGCAAAGAGAAAAAGCTCCCGGAACGTATACTCCACCACCCTCTGCAACGCCGGCTTTGGGACGATACGGAAGCCCTGCTTCTCTCCCGTAACCTGCTGAACAGAAAAAATATCCCGGAGACAGTTGGAACGTATTGATAAAAAAATTACCTTTGCACCGCTTTTAACCCCCGTACGTGTGATGGGAAATTAGGAAGCATAAAAACTAATTTTGAGTAACACAAAAATTAAGAAAATGAAGACATTTCAATTAGAAGGAAAAGGCAGAGAAGTAGCAGCTACTTCAGCCGATCAGAAAAGAGCTTTGAAAGCTATGCGTAAAAATCAGGAAATCCCTGCTGTATTATACGGTGGTGAAAAAGTAACTCACTTCACAGTAAATGTTGAAGGTGTACGCAAGCTGGTTTATACTCCGGAAATTTTCGCTGTAGAACTGAACATCGACGGCAAAAAGACAATGGCTATCGTTAAAGATATCCAGTTCCAGCCGGTAACCGACGCTATCATGCACATGGACTTCATGGAAGTATCAGACAGCAAACCGGTAACAATAGAAGTTCCTGTTGTACTGACAGGTCACGCCGAAGGTGTTAAAGCCGGTGGTAAGCTGACATTACGTATGAGAAAGCTGAAAGTGAAAGCTATCTACACTCAGATCCCTGAAAAACTGACTATCAACGTTGATCACCTGGGCTTAGGTAAATCTATGCAGGTGGGTGCTTTACACTTCGAAGGTCTGGAACTGATGAATGCAAAGAACGCTGTTGTTTGCGCCGTTCAGTTGACTCGTGCCGCTCGTGGTGCTCAGGCTACTGCTGGTAAGTAATCTGATAAAGAGAATACCAAATAACGTGAGGGAGGAATGTTCAGGAGAATGTTCTTCCCTTTCTTATATTATACAATTTACGGATACGTCCGAACGTATCCCTGTAAAAATAGAATGACAATGAAATATCTGATAACCGGACTTGGTAATATAGGCCCTGAATATTGGGGAACACGTCACAATATCGGTTTTCGCGTCGTAAACGCATTGGCCGAAGATGCCGGAGCACCGTTCACGGAAGAACGTTACGGGGCGGTTGCACGGATGCGGGTAAAGAACTGTGAATTGATCCTGCTCAAACCGAACACTTTTATGAATCTGAGCGGAAACGCTGTCCGTTATTGGCTACAGAAAGAAAACATTCCCGTGGAAAATCTGTTAGTCGTAGTAGATGACCTCGCTCTCCCCTTCGGCACCTTGCGTCTGAAACCCAAAGGCAGCGATGCAGGGCATAACGGCCTGAAGAATATACAGCAACTCCTGGGCACACAGGAATATTGCCGTTTGCGGTTCGGCATAGGAAGCGACTTTCCCCGTGGCGGACAGATCGACTATGTGCTGGGTAAATTTCCTTCCGAAGAGTTGGAGTTGATGCCCGAAAAGCTGAAACGCGCGGTAGAGATTATCAAGAGTTTTTGTCTGGCAGGTGTACAGATCACCATGAACCAGTTTAATAACAAATAAGTATGAACGAAGTACGAATAGATAAATGGATGTGGGCAGTCCGCATCTTCAAATCCCGGACCATCGCAGTCGAAGCCTGCAAGAAGAACCGGGTGATGATCGGAGGCGTAAATGTAAAAGCATCGCGCATGATAAAGGTCGGTGATGTTATACAGGTCCGTAAACCGCCTATCACCTTTTCCTTTAAGGTGCTGGCATTAACGGAACGCCGCATGGGAGCCAAACTGGTTCCCGATTATATGGAAAATGTAACGACTCCGGATCAATACGAAATCCTTGAAATGAACCGTATCTCCGGTTTCGTAGACCGCGCACGCGGTCTGGGCCGTCCCACCAAAAAAGATCGCCGCGAACTGGAACAGTTCACCGATCCGGGCATGGCCGGAGATGGGTTTGACTTCGATTTCGATTTCGGATCGGAAGGTGATGATGAATGATGTTCTGTTATTATCAAAATTGAGCTATCCCGTCCCCGTGTCAAGCACGGGGACGGGATAGCTCAATTATTCCTAACTGTGCTTCTCTTCCGTCAACAAAACACCTTCATCATTCCATGTCCGCCAAATACCGCTTTTCTTGCCACGGGTATAGAACATTTCAAAGCGCATGATGCCTTTGTCGTTCCAGATGCGCCAGGGACCGTCTTTCTCGCCATCTTTATAAGTGGCCAGGCCGATCAGTTGTCCGGCTTCGTTGTAAGTACGCCACTCACCATGAAAGATGCCATGATAATAAGAGCGGACCTCGGCAATTTTCCCGTCCGGATAATAGATCACATAGGTACCTTCGGGGCGTCCGTCTTTGAGGTAAAGCTCCATCTTCAACATGCCGTCATCGTAGAATTCGGTATAACGGCCGGTATACGGGGTTGTCTGTGTTTCATCCGTATAATACTGTCCCTCGCTGAGAACCAGGTCCTGTGCCTGTATAGCCAGAGAACTTCCGGCGATTAATGCAGATGCCAATAATAATTTCCTATTCATTTATTGTCGCTATTGTAGAATCAATACACAGTATTCTGCGGATCCCAGTTTGTCCAACCTTCCGTCCAGTCGTTTGTTCCGTCGAAAGCACCTTTGTAAGTTACCTTTTCGAAGAAGCTATCGGCCAATTTAGAAAAGTCAGCACCTTTCACAGCATCCGCTACGACAGAAGAATAGTCGCCGTCTTTCGCAATGATCTGCCGGGTATTTTCCAGAACCGTATTATTGCCGGCACGGTTGAAGAAGTTTTCGCTCACCTTTTCGTCTTCGTAGAAGTTCTTCCACATACCGGCGAAGATCACATTTTCGATAGCGATACCATCGTTAGCCTGCCCTTTCTTGTCTGTTGCACGCAGACCATAAGGCCATCCCGTAAAGACTGAGTTATATATATTCAAGCTTGAATTACGACGCAGGTGCATGGCAGCCTGGTATTTTCCGCCCTTGGCTCCGTTGGCTGCATCGGCAGTCTTGGCTTCCACTTCTGCCTGTGTCCTATCAGAAACCTTACCATAGAACGGGCCGATCAGGGTTACGTTGGAGAATACCGGCTTGGTAAACGGTGTATTGGTAGAACCGTCACCGTCATTATCAGACTCAAAACCGTTGGAGTCGGACGTATCGGCTATATCCTTGTCACGTACGCTCAACAGGAACTGTAGTTTACCCGTATAGCCGTAGTCAGTATCGAAATCATCATCCCAACCTTTATAAGCAATCAGGTGTTTCGCATTCACCGTACCACCGAACCATTCGTAAGAGTCGTCATTCGAATAAGATACCTGAACAAATTCCACTTCCGTACCGCTACCTACGCCTCCGAATGTCAAACCGTTGATTTCCTTATCCGGCTCCAATGGATAACCGGCAAATTCGATACGTACATATTTCAACTTACCGGAACTTTCGCCGTTAAATTCATCAGAAGTCGTATTGCCATAGTGTGTGCCGGGGCCTCCTTCAATAGTCGGCTGGTTGGTCCGGTTTACGCGGGCATTACCACAGATAATCAAACCGCCCCAGTCACCGGTTACACGTTTGCCCGGTTCCTTGTCGGAAGTAAAGACGATCGGTTTGTCTACCGTACCTTCAGCGATGATCTTGGCACCCGGCTCGATAATCAGGGAAGCCGCTCTCTCACCCGAAGCAACGGAAATACCTTTGATAACGGAACCTGCCTCGATAGTCAACGTTGCACCGCTCTTTACATAAACGAAACCTTTCAGGAAGTTCTTGTTGGCAGCAGAAATGGTACGATCGGCAGTAATATTACCTTCCAGCGTATCTTCTATCACAGCCGGAGCATCTTCAGATACGGTTACGGTGCAAGTTGCCGTCTTATCTCCACTCTTCGTCGTTGCAGTAATAGTCGCGGTACCTTCAGCTACACCGGTTACCTTACCGCCATCCACGGTAGCCACCTTTTCATCGGAAGAGCTCCATGTAATTGTTTTATCTGTCGCATCCTCCGGAGTGACAGTGGCAGACAATGTGACTGTCGCACCCGGTTTAACTGCAGCTGTCGTAGGATTTACAGCAATTGCAGAAACGGCTATAGTACCCTCTTTTTCGTCATCATCACTACAAGATACAGTTCCAAACATCACGGCCAGTGCAAACACAGAGGCCAAACCTTTTAATAGAAATCTGTTCATAATAAAAACATTTTGTTTGTAATAAGAATTATAGTCAATTAATCATTAGAACTTTAAGGAGACACCTACATTGATATCCACTCCCGGACGATAGCTGCGGATCAGCTGTTCACGTTCGCGCTTCCCCCCGTTTTCATCCGTCAGCTTCACGAATTGTTTGTATTCCACTTTCGAATTAAGCAGGTCCTGTACACCCGCCTTGATCTCCACGAACTTGCCGATCTTCTTCGAGAATGTCAGGTCCAGCGAGTTGCGGGGCATCTCGTATATATCGGGGATATCTTCACTTTCGTTCTGCATCGGGACACCGACCGACTCGATACGCTTCCCGATCCGGTTGTAAAGCAGTGAGGCAGAGATTCCCTTGTCGTCATGCTGATAGAACAATCCGGCGTTCACCAGGTAAGGAGATTGTCCGGCCAGCGGACGGTCACGCTCAGGAGCGCCATCCTCGAAACGTACCCGGCTATAGATATAAGCGGCATTACAAACCAGGCTCAGTCCTCTTAACCCGATAAAGTCGAGGTTTTTCCGGATATCCAGTTCCACACCGAAAGCTTCGGCGTTCTTCGCATTATGATAGGTATATTGCAGGCCCGAACCGGCTTCGTTGTATGTCTCTTCGATCGGGTCTTTGAAACGTTTGTAGAAACCGCCCAGCGTAATCATCTCGCCGGTGGCCGGATAAAACTCATACCGTAAATCCAGATTGTCGGCATAGGCGTTCTTCAGGTCGACGTTACCTACGATATTGGCATCGCGCTCCAGATTGAAGTAAACGTAAGGCACTACCTCCCGGAACTCCGGCCGGTTGACAGACCGTCCGTAAGCGGCGCGTATCAAATGTTTCTCCGTCAGATTATAAGAGACATTAACCGAAGGGAAGAAATCGGTCGCATCGTTATCCAGATGTACCGGCTCGGTACCGTCGGAAGAATAGCCGTCCATCACCAGGTTGTAATATTCCATGCGAACCCCGACCACGGCATTCAGCTTCTCGCCATAGTTCAGCTTTGCCGAAACGTAGGCGGCACCCAATTTACTGTTCGAAGTGTAAGAATCGTTATTCTTCGTTACCTCACGCATCCAGATACGGTCGGCAGAGATGTTATCGTCCGAGAATATCCCGGTATAATCCCAATCGGCATAACGGTCATAGCCCGTGCCCAACAGGTTGTAACCGAAGCGGCGGGCATCGAACGTACGGTCTTTATATTCTCCGTAGATACCACCGTTGAACACGGGGGCAAACATATCAGACACGGCGAACTTATGCTCGTAGTTTGCCGCCAGCGAGGCACTGTGATCTTTCAGGTCCTGATAGTAACGCATCGGATCGGACACATAATAGTTCGGCTGCTCCGTCTTATTCTCATCCAGGATAGAGTTCACGATCTTGCGGTCGGGCTCCCGGTAAGAGGCGAAGGCATAGCCGGCCGTCCAATCCACCTTGTCGATATTCTCCCGCAAGGTATGCGTACCGCTCAACTGGCCGGAATAGGTCGTACGTCCGGTATAAAGCGATTCCCATTTGCGGATATCCTTATCGGAATAGTAGTTGGTCCCCTCCCGTTGCGTCAGGGCGGAAACACCGCGCTGGCTGAAGAAGTTACGAAATTCGTACTTATTGCCGCCCTTCATGAACGACCAGTTGAAGAGGGCACCCAGCTTGGACGTATTCCGGTAGCGAATATCATTGTATTCGAAACGGGGACGGGAGACGTCGTTCGCCACATCATAGGTGATATAGTTGTTGTTCACCGTTTCCGTATAGTCATATTCCGTACTCCAGTTCACATTGGTGATATTTCCGATCTTCCAGTCGCCAATGTCGAACGAACGGTGAGAGGTAAGCGAAATCTTCTGGTCGGGAATGGCCTTGAATGTATTGATCCCCCAACGCTGGTTGATCTGCCGGGTGAAAGCGGCCGCCTCTTCCGTCGAATGATCTCCCAGATGGGCAGGAAAAAAAGCAGGCAGGCTTCGGGCACCGGCTCCGAATCCGAGATAATCTTTCCAGCTGCCTTCTGTCAGCCGGAAGTCGCGGAAGGTCGCATTCGTATTGAAACCCATTTGATAAGAAACAGCAAAGGTATTCCCCTCCGGGATATTCTTCGTCATCACCTGCACGAAGCCTCCTGAGAAATCGGCAGGCACCTCTGCCGACGGACTTTTATAAACCATCATATTGTCGATCAGCGAAGAAGGCAGCACGTCAAAAGAGAAAGCCCGGCTATCCGTCTCGCTCGACGGTGTCGTGGCATTGTTCAGCCACACATTATTATAACGCTGTGCCAGGCCACGAACAACAATGAAGCGGTCGTCTACGATCGTAATACCGGGTATACGGCGAAGCACCTCGGCAGCATCGCTGTCCTGCGTCTTGCTGATCTGCTGGGCGGATATTCCGCTCACTACGGGAAGGCTTTTGCGGACGGTATTCAATACGGCTGTTTCTGTCCCCAGTTTTCGTTGGGCCACAACCACAACGTTTTGCAGTTGGAGGTCGGCGTCCGATAGTTCGATACGCACGACTGCTTCCTGATGAGCTATCACAACCACATCTTTTATGGTTTGCGTTTTATAAGATACATAAGAAGCGACCAGTGTATATTTTCCCGGTTGTACCTTTTCGATACGGAAATTTCCGTCTATATCCGTTATAGCTCCGATTGTCGTTCCTTCGATAGAGACAGTGGCACCGATCAGTGGTTCCTTGAATTTAGCATCTGTCACGGTTCCGCAGATAACACCCGTTTGTGCCCGGGCCGTCAGCGCAAGAAAACTTCCAAACAGTAGGAGAACCAACATCAACAGTCCTCTCTTTTCACGCTTATTTCTCATTCCTTTACTTGTTGTTACATTTATTTGCCGCAAAAGTAGAGGCGCAATGTTTCAGCCAAATTTAAAAGAGATGACAATATGATAACAGTTATTACAATTCGTTGACAGAAAAAGTGCATACATGCACTCCGCCTGTCCTAACCGGAGGGGAAGATGGCTAAAGATTGTACACAACGCTTGTTTTTCTAAGCGAACAGGACAACCATGTCCGCTTTTTTAGTTTACTTTGCGATCACAAACAATCCTTACACCTTAGATACCGAATGACGGAAGAAAACTTATTTATAATAACCTATTCACTGAACACAGTGGTCTGCCTCCTCGTAACAGCCGGACTACTGTTCCTTAAGCCGCTCCAAAACGTCAGAAACCGGAAATACCGTAATGCCTGTCGTATCCTCGCTTTTGCTTCCGCCATCGTCGGAAGCGGGCATCTGCTCACCTTGCTGGTGGGAGATAGCACACAGACCGATCTCGGGCTGCTGTCTTTCCCCGTCATCGTGATCGGGGCTTCACAATCGCTGCTGTTCACCTTCCTGTTGATCCTGTTGTTCCGGGAAGAATATGTCACACGGAAGAATATTCTGCTGCATGCCTCACCGGCCATCCTCCTGACGGTTTTCTATCTGGCAGCACGCTGTTTCTTCGAAGATCCGGCTGTTTATACGTTCAGCGAATGGGCTGCACAGACAGGAAATCCGGTACTGATGATCCGTACGGTCTTCGCTCTGGTCTATCTGGTGCAAATGGGCATTTACACCCATATATTCTTCCGCGAACGAGCCATCTACGATAAGAGCCTCAGCCACCTTCAGAAGATACCCGAACGGCTGGAACTGCGTTGGGTAACCCGTGTATTCCTCTATGCACTGGGGATCGGGGTACTCGCTCTCACGCTTTGTTTCTGCTTTTCTGTTACGTATGAACTGACAGTCGTCTGTATCTTTACCGTCTTTTATCTGATGGTCGGCGCCTATTACGTGAATTACCATTTCACCTACGACTTCATGCGGGAGGAGCTTTTCAAGACGAACACCGTTTTGCCGGAAGAGAAAGAGGAAAAAGCGGGTCTCGACACATTGGTCAACGAACTCGCACAGGCACAGGACAAGGACCTGTACAACCGGGCGGAAAAGATGATGCGCGAAGACCTGCTTTTCACCAATCCCGATTTCAACCGCAAAGAATTTGTACAGGCCCTCTACACCAACGAGCATTACCTGTCCCGCGCCTTGAAATACTATACCGGTATGAGTATCCAGGACTACATCGTCCATTACCGCATCGACTATGCCCATACCTGCCTGCTCATTCCCGACGCGCGCTCGATCGAAGAGATTGCGCTCGCCTCCGGTTTCTCGTCTGTACGCAGTTTCAACCGCAACTTCTCCGAAGTGTTCGGCATGACACCCCACAAATACCGGAAAGAACATGCAAACAAAGCATAATTTCGGTATTTGTCCATAATTTTTCGGTATTTGTCCGGTCCTTTCCTCCATTCTTTTCTTCATTTGCCCATTGTCTAATTCTAAAACAGAACAACATGGCAGAAAACAAAGAAGAACAAATCATCCTTCGTATCGAAACGTACGACAACATCCTGACGGAGAAGGAGGGCGACTACACCGCGAAACCGATAGTGACCGGTTCGGTTGGCAACCCCCAGATCGCCAAACGGATCATGAAGGGCGGGCTGGAAGTCCGCGAAGAAACAATCCTCTACATCCTCGACATGGCCGACCAGGCGAAAGCCGAAGCCATTGCCCAAGGGATAAGTGTAAACGACGGCGTCGGCCAGTACCTGGTCAACACGCGCGGTTCGTTCGACGGCCCCTCGGCCGCTTTCAATCCCCAAATCCACTCACTGGGTGTAACCTATACGATAGGTAAGACACTTGCTGCTTTATTGAAGAAAATCAAAGTTGAAAATCGCGGTCTGGCATCGCTCGGCCCGGTAATTAATAAAGTTACCGACTCGACAACACTCAGCGAAAACGACGAGATCACTCCCGGCGCCCCCATCACCATCGAAGGCAAGAACATGCGCGTGATCGGTGAAGACGCTTCCGTAGGACTTTTCTTCACCCCCACCGCAGGCGGCGAAGCAAAGAAAGTGTCCCTCTTCGTTCAAAACGACCCGTCGAAGATCATCTGCGTGGTACCTGCGCTCAGCAACGGAACGTATACGATGAGTATCACAACCCAGGCGGGTTCGACCAACCGTACGGTGAAAACACCGCGTTCCTGCACTTTCCCCGTCACCCTGCGTGTCGGACCGAAAGAAAGCGGTGGCGGCGACCGTCCGGAGATCGAATAATTCAAGCCTGCCTTGAAGCCCCTTTCAAGCGATCCTTGAAGCAGGCTTCAAGGCACCGTTGAAGCCTCGTTCAAGCCCCCCTTGAAGCCTCGTTCAAGCGTGCCTTGAAAAAAGAACTTGCAAAAACAGACTAATAACCCATTAATACAGATATAACATGAACAGATTTTTTACCAACAAGACTAAAGCAGCAAGTCTCCTCCGAGGCTTGCTGCTTCTTAGCATCATGATGCTAACGTCCGTAGGGACATGGGCAGAGGATGGAAAATCGGATGATCCTCCGACAGAGGTAAGCGTTGCCAATGCCGCCGCACTGAAAAGCGCGCTGGAAAGTAAAACCGCTTCCACCATCAGCATGACGGAGAGCATCACCCTGGCGGAAGAGGTAGGGATAACCGTAGGCGCCAACCATACCCTCTCCATCGCCGAAGGCAAAACCCTCACATGCACCGTCAAACACGGGATCAACCTCCCAAGCAACAACGACAACTACGTCAGCCTGACCATCCAGGGAGAAGGTGCAGGTAGCAAACTTGAAATTAAGGTAGACGGCGGCGTGAATGCCATCACAAGCGGCACCCTTACATTGAAGAACATCACCGTCGATATAACCTCGGGGATCATCAACCCATTTTACCTGAACGTTGGCTCCGGCGCAACCATCAACGTGAATGCAGCAGACCAGGACTCCCCACTACAAAGCTCCAACCTGACCGTCGATAACGGTGGCACTATCAACATCAAGACATTCAAAAGAGTCGGAATCAATATAAACGGTGCCCTGACCATCAACAGCGGCAGCACAGTCAAGGTTGGAAATGGGACAGGCGATAACCGAGGGATTAATATCTCGTCAAGCGGGTCTATCGTTCTCAATAGCGGCGGCACATTGGAAGGCACCGGAGAGGACAAGGGAGGTAACATCTACCTGCCGGAAGGCGCCAAAGTCACCGGCATGAGCGGCAAGCTCGTCGACCAAGGAAACGAATTAAGCGAGAACGGAGAAGTTACCGTAGGTACAGAAAATGCCGAACCCTCCACCACCAGCCTCACCCAAGGGCTCTATACCTGGGACAAGAACAGCAGCAAGTTCGCAAAGCCAGACCTGAACGAAGGCTGGGTATTGAATTCGGAAAACGGCGAACTGACCATCAGCAGCCAGACCGGAATGACGAACTGGAAGCAAAACGGACGGCCCAACAACTATTCTAAAGTAAAGAGCGTCACGATCACCGGTGATGTCACGGAGATCGTAGGGAGTGCTTTTACATTCTGTTCCAACTTAACCCAGGTAACTATTACAGCAACCGGGATAACCAGTATCGGAGCGAGTGCCTTTCAAAACACCAAGAGTCTGACCACGATCGAAATACCGGCTTCGGTTACTACGATCGGAAATGCTGCCTTTGCAGGGTCGGGCATCAGCACATTTACAGTAGCCGAAGGCAGCAGCTCCTTTAAAGCGGACGCCGACAAAGCCCTGCTGACTTCCGACGGCAAAACATTGGTTGTCTTTGCCCCAAAGACGACCGGCAGCTATACGATCCCCGGCGGGGTGGAAACAATCGGCCCCTATAGCTTCGAAACCAGTGCTCTCACCTCCCTTGTAATCCCAAGCTCGGTAAAAACCATCGGGGAAAGCGCCTTCTATTTGAGTGCTCTCACCTCCATTGAGATCGGGGAAGCGGTAGAAACCATCGAGGCAATGGCCTTCTTTTCGAGTGCTCTCACTTCCATTGTGATCCCGGAATCGGTAAAAACCATCGGGGATGCGGCCTTCACTCTGAGTGCTCTCACCTCCATTGTGATCCCGGAATCGGTAGAAACCATCGGGGAAGCGACCTTCAGTCAGAGCAGCGCTCTGACAACCGTCACCTTCGAAGGGGAGTCGGCTCCGACTATCGGAAAGGGCATCTTCGCCTTTTGCGACAACCTGACCAGCATCCTTGTACCGGCAAACGCAACAGGCTACATCGGAGATGGTGTCAGCGATAACTGGAAAGAATGGGCAACGTATATAAAAGCAGGACAAGCACAAGGACAAACACAAACTGACGGAGACAATACAGTTCCCGACGGCGGCACTCTGACAGGCGACGGCACGACCGAAGCCACCAAAGTCACCCCCCAAGGCGATGCCACCCTTAAGAATGTGAAAACGCAGGCAACGGAAATAGCCGTCGGCACAACCTCCGTTATCACCCTGACCGGCGCAGGCAATGCCCTGGGCGCCATCACCAACGCAGGCACTCTTACACTGAATGCCGATGAAGGAACTACCGTCACAGTCATCTCCGTAGCGAACAACGGCACCTTCATCGACAACACCGGTAGCGTGACAAAGGTAACCGGCAATGCTTCCCTCGACCTCTCCGCCGGCGATGCCATGCCGTCCGACCAGACAGCCACAGGCCAGGTGACACTGACCGCGAAACCTGCCGTTGCCGAAGGCGCAGACGCATCCTATCAATGGCAAAAGCAGGAGAACGGAAGCTGGACGGACGTCAGCAACCCGTACACCCGTGCCACCGTTGCGGGCAACCCGGACTTTACGACAAGCATATCGGGTACATACCGTTGCCGGATCACGGTCGAAAAGGGCAGTGTCTCCACTACCCTGCTCACCCTGCCCGCCACGGCTACGGTCAATTCGGCACCCGATCCCGAGCCTGAGCCAACCTACTACACCGTTACCCTCCCGTCGGTGGAAGGAGCCGCAACCGACCCGGTAGCCGGCAATTACGATATCGAGTCGTGGGATAACTTCCGCTTCTACCTCACCCTCGACGCGGACTACAACCAGTCTGTCCCCGTCGTGACAACCAGCCGTGGCGAGACCATCACCCCGCGTACCAGCGACGGAGCCTACATCGTGAAATACGTCCGTAGCGACCTCGTCATCTCGATCGGCGGCATCGTGAAGAACCCGCCTCCCGTTGCCAACGCCGAAATCCAGTCCGGCACCCGCATCTTTACCCGCGACGGCAGCCTCTTCATCACCACCGACCGCCCGGCACGTGCGCAGGTCTTTGCCCTTACCGGCCAGCTGATCCGTAGCCTCGACCTCTCCGCCGGCACAACCCACGTCGACCCGCTGACCGACGGCATCTACATCGTCCGCCTCAGCGACGGTACGGTGCAGAAGGTGGTTGTACGGAAGTGATGAAAGTGATCGCTTTGAAGTGACAAGAGTAACTAATTCCCCTCTCGAGAGGGGAATTAGTTACCATCAGTCAGTACAACCTTGAATATAATCTATCAAAAAGCCCCCTCTTCTTGTGATAGCGAAGAGGGGGCTTTTACATAGGGGAAACGTAGCTTAGGCTATCCGCCCTGTAGTTATCTCTTTTTTAAGGAAGTCGTATACATACCCTGCACTCTGATAGTACAAGCCGGTAGCAGGATTACTCAATCGATCAAAAGTATCAGAGTTATAATATATATCCATAGCCTGCGTCATATCACAACCCCACTCTTCCATGAGCATCTGTATAATTTCGCTACTCAACTCCTCAATCATAAATTCTATTTGTCCGGCTGTCAGTTTCATAATTTCTTCAGATAAGAAAGAGCACGCTCGGTGCCAAAATAATATTGTATAGTCAAACCTTTAGCATACTTCAGTTCCTCAATCAACTTATCCATAGGAATAACCCCCATACGAAACCGACGTAACTGGTAAGTAACACCGTCATCTGCTATCGGCCCAATAACGATATCATATGAATGAGCAGGATGCACACGGTCACGGTCACGATTTACAAAAACAAACTCCGCCCATTCCTGACAATAATCATCAAAAAACTTCACCGACAACTCTAAAGTATTCAAGGCCTCCTCATCAAACTCAAAAGTCGTCACGAAGGGAACACCTGTTAGTAATTGCTCTGTTTTCTGCTTAGCCAAAGCTAGTGCCTGTTCGTACCCGGGAGACAAATAAAAACCTTGTCCAAAGTCTTTGAAGGGTTTCGATCGGGACAAGTCAGGACAATCAATCTCCATATTTGAACCATGATAAAGTTTCATGCCAACTGCCCTCCGTTATTACGACATACCATCACCAGACTTTCGATTACATCTTCAAACGATTGCGTATGCAATACTTCGTAATGCTTATGAAGGAACTGTATCCCTTTAAAACGGTTCAAATAGTTGAACGCCTGTTTCTGCTTCAACTTATAAGCAGATGCAAACTCGGCTATCAAAGCAACAGTAAAATCCAACTTACTCTTTTCAGTCCGGGACATAGTACTCTCCTTTCTTCTTTTAATTATGAAAACAAAGATACAAGAAAACTCCTTTCCTCAACTCTTATCCCCCTTAAAATATCTTTTAACTGTCTTACGCATAATATACACCATAAATCCGGTATGTCCATGTATACTTATTTTTCGTACATTTGCATCTTTATTAATCAAAAGCGTAAATGACGATTATAAGATGAAGAACACTAAGATTTTCCCCAAAGACTGGCTGCAACTGCATCCCTATAAACAATCAGGTCCGACCGACCTTTATTATACCCGTATTGCCAATCAGATACATGAAATGATGGAACAGACCGACCTGGCGAACTCGTTCGAAAAGGAAGATGTCATCCAGATCAGTATGCGTATGGCGGCTTATTTCGAGGACGTGATATCCGGCCTGAACATATGGCGTGCATTCATCACGGAATATAAGAAACAGACGGGCAACTATCTCCCTTTCTATACCGTCAGCGACCATTATTACGACGACGAGGCAAACTACGAAGACGTCCGTTTCCTGCTCTGGCACTATACCCAGCAGTACCACGGCGCCAAGAAAGGCACTTTCGTCAACCCCGACAACCCAGCCAACGAAGAGACGGCCCGCCTCATCTACCAACTGTTTTGCAAGGAATGGACTACCGCTCCCGAAAACACAAAGATGCAGGCTCTTTTCGCCCCGGAAACTTCTTACGAGGACCCGGAGAAACAGGCCGAACTGCTCCACTGGTTCCACTACAACTCTTACCTGCTGACCGACTCTAACGTCGACCTGAGCGAAACGGTAAAAGAATACTGGCGCCAGAACCCGAACGATCGGCAGAACACACAGGCTGTCATGGTTATCTACGACTCGCTGGCTCATATCAGCCGGACGCCACTCCTGGCCTACACGTCACCGAAATGGCTCTCGCTCATCATGCCGGAAACGCATCCGGACTATGCCGCCTTCGCCGATAAAGCGGAAAAAGCAGAATCCTTTGTCGACCCCGCCATCAAGGAACGGGAAGAAAGCAACAAGGCTGTCTACGATAAATTCACAGAAATCGCGGACGGCAAGTTATTATTCTATATGAAGAGCAAGCAGGAATTTATCGACTTCGCCACCCAGCAACTGAAACTGGAGGAAAGCGAATATACTCCGCTGGCCGACTGCATCGAATTCAACAAGTTTGCCGTATATGCTTCTCCCCGTGAAGGCCTTCAATTACTGGTAGACGGCATCGAATTCATCAAAGACGAACAAAACCCGTTCTATGACGAGAAAAAGGCTTCCGACCAGGGATTATCTTTCTTCATCGTCAAACATTGCAGCAAAGACCTGCTGAAAGCCCTCGAAGAACGCGGCATGCTCGCCGATGCCCAAACCAAGAGCCTGCTCAGCCCCGAACGCGGAAAAGATATCATTCATGGGAATTGGGAATTCCTGGCGAAGTATTTTATCAGAGAGATTTAAAAGGATAGGTTCAATTATAGAATAATTGAACTATCTGTTTAGTGACTGGTTGTAACTGGCTTTAACACACCCCCTTCCCCCTCTCCAGAGGGGAGCCAGTTACAACCAGTTGCTATAAAAGATAGCTCAAACCTGATAAAAACCAAATCACCTGTCAGCCGGATAAACAACCCCCAACTGCCGGCGTATCTCGTCAATAATCTCCAATGTTATCAATGAATTATCATGGCTGTTAATAGCCGACTCGCGTTTACCGGCAAGAACCAGGTCTATAAATTCGGCCACCTCATAGTAATATTCGTCCTTATCCGTCACTGCGCTGATATCCTGCGGCTCGGGAATGGCACTCTTGCCCGCTGCTGCGGCAATCCGGGGCAGATAAGTCACCTTGCTGATAATATTCACCCGGTCCAGAATGATGTTTCCTTCTTCCCCTTGTATCTCTGTCGGCAATGACGAGTTAGCTATCTTCGAATAAAGGATAGTCGCATTCATTCCTTTATACTGAAAGTTCACAGCCCCTTGTCCGTCCGCCCCCGAAGAAAGCACGACACCTGTCGCCTCCACCTTCTCCGGCCGCCCGAACAAGACTACCATCGGATAAAGCGTATAGATACCGATATCCATCATTGCCCCGTTCGAGAGTTCCGGCTTGAAAGCATTCAGCACAATCCCTTCCTTAAACTTGTCATACCGCGACGAATACTGGCAATAGCAGGAGAAATAACGCCGTATCGTCCCCAGCCGGTGCAGATTCTCACGTACGGCACGGAAGTTCGGAGTCAGCGTCGGTTTCATCGCCTCCATCAGCGTCACATTGTATTTCCGGGAAGCCTCGATCATCTCCCCCGCCTCCCGTGCATTCGAAGCAAACGGCTTCTCACATAACACATGCTTGCCATGCTTCATGCAAAGAATACTCTGCGGAGCATGCAAGAAATTAGGAGAAGCAATATACACCGCATCTATCAACGGACTTTGCGCCATCTCCTCCAAAGAAGTAAATGTATAGGGAATCTGATGCCTGGCAGCAAATGCATCTGCCGTCTCCTGTGTCCGTGAATAGACGGCAACCAGTTCAAAACGTTCGTCCTGCCGTGCCCCGGCAATCACCCAATCTGTTATAAAGTTCGTTCCTACTACCCCAAAACGTATTTTATTTGTTATAGCCATTTCTATGTTATCTTTCCTTTATTATCAAATCGTCATCACCTTCTTCAATACCAAAGTCTCCCCTTCTATCGCCAACTCCGGTACAACGACGACACTGTCCGGTGTCAGGCAAAAAGGCACGGCATCTTCCAGATGATTAGCTTTCAGGCGAGCCATATGGTCGGTCGGAGCGAGATAAGCGATCAGGTTCTTTTTATTATTCGTCCACATGTCGCGGGCAATGACTGCGGCATCCGTAGCCGGTCGGTATTTACCGGTTTTGGCAAGTACCTCTACCAAAGCCCCGCCGAACAAGGTATCTTCTATATTCACCTTATCCTGCCAGCCGGAACATAAAACAACGACATCGCGTCCATGAAACAGACAATAGTCCGCAACCGCCTGTAAATTAACAAAGGCCCCTGTAATAACACGATAAGCAGACTTTGCTATGGTGATAGCCCGGGTGCCATTGGTCGTCGTAAAGATCACATCCTTGCCGGCTACTTTCTCCGGCGTATAGTCGAACGGTGAATTTCCGAAGTCGGCAAAATCACATCGTTTCACATTACGTTCGGCACCGACCAGCCAGCCTTTTGCCTTATATTCCTGAGCTTCCTCCACCGTCGCTACCGGACGGATGCTGCGAACGCCATTCTTGAAAGCAGCCGCCATCGTTGTCGTTGCCCGGAACACATCCACTACTACGACAATCGCTTCCGGGTTATGATATACCGGATACAGGGCCGGCGAAAAACATACATCAATCTTCATATCTTCTCGTTTTAATCATCTGATATTACCCGCAAATGTACAGGATAATTCGCTGAATACCTAGTCTGGTTACCCCGCAACTACCTATTATATAAAAGATTCTATAATAAAAATGAGGATTAACCAAATTTGCATGATAAAATGTTATAGTATCTACAATCATCTATTTGTTAGGAACCTTTTTTACTCATGCTTGTTCTTTTACTACATTTTGAAAACGTTTTAAACTAAATCGTATGAAAAGAATTGTATCTTTTATCGTCGTTTTCACTCTTGTAATGGGGGGAATGACACATGTACAGGCTCAGAGTAAAGCCGTAGAAAAAGCAGAGAAAAAGTTAGAAAGAGAAGCTAAGAAAGAAGCAAGAGAAGCGAAGGATGCTATCATGGACGAACAGGAATTCAACACTGCCATGCAAGCTATCACCAACCAGTCTTTTGTATTGGAAGCCAACTCCGTACAACCAATGAACGGACAGGTTTACTATGTAAACTCAAACACAAACTTCGTCTCTTTGAATGATGGCCAGGCAATGGTACAGATCGCATCCAACTCTCCGTACCCAGGTCCTAACGGATTAGGTGGTGTTACCGTACAGGGAAGCGCATCCAACATCCAAACCAAACAGGACAAAAACGGTAACGTTTACCTGTCAATGAGTGTCCAGGGTGTTTTCATCTCTGCCACTGTAAACCTGGTATTGATGAACGGAAGCAACAAAGCAACAGTTACCGTAGACCCGAACTTCTCAGGAAGAGACCTGACAATGACAGGAACATTAGTTTCATATGCCCAGTCAAACATTTTCCAGGGAACGACCTATTAATTTAGCATCAACATTAAACATGAAGAGCGCTTGCCATCAGGTAAGCGCTCTTTTTTTATAGAAACAATTAAGTCTTATTTATCAAACGGGATCATATACTGAACGAATGCTTCGATTGCTTCATAGGAAGCCAGACCCAGCTCCTTATACAGTTCGGCTGTAGCACGGTTACGGTCTTCGGCACGCTGCCAGAACAGACGTTCGTCGTCACCCAGGAACGGTGCGCTTTCTGCCTGCGACTGATGTTTCAGGATAGCATTACGTTTGAAGCGCAATTCTTCCGGACTGATAGGAACTGCCATTTCGATGTGGTCCATTTCCCATTCTGCCCATGCTCCGCGATACATCCAAACACGGCAATGTTTCAGCCATTCTTCGTCTTTCAGTTCATCAATGGCAGCCAGTACGGCATCCAGACAAACCTTATGTGTTCCATGCGGGTCAGCCAGGTCACCAGCCACGAACATCTGGTCCGGTTTGATATCCTGCAACAGTTTCTTTACGATAGCGACATCGGCTTCACCCAGATCATTCTTCTTGACAAGACCTGTTTCATAGAATGGAAGATCCAGGAAGTGAACGTTTTCATCCTTCACACCTGAATAACGGCAACCGTGACGAGCTTCTTCACGACGGATAGTACCTTTCATGAACAGGACATCTTTCTTTTCCGGTTCCCCGTTTTCTACCTTTTCGAAACGCAGGTATTTGATAATCTCTTCCGCTTTGTCTTTAACAGTACTGTCATTCGGAGAATATTTGTCGCAAACATCACGCAGATACTCGCAGTAACGGATTACTTCATCATCCCCCACAGCAATATTGCCGGAAGTTTCATAAGCCACATGCACATCATGGTGCTGGTCGCACAGACGGCGCAAAGTACCCCCCATAGAGATCACGTCGTCATCCGGGTGCGGACTGAATACGATCACTTTCTTCGGATACGGAGTAGCGCGTTCCGGACGGTTGGAATCGTCTGCGTTCGGCTTACCACCCGGCCATCCGGTGATTGTATGCTGAATATCATTGAAAATCTTGATATTTACGTTATAAGCGGAACCATACAACGCTAAGAGTTCGCCCAGTCCGTGTTCGCTGTAATCCTTGTTTGTCAGTTTCAGGATCGGTTTGCCGGTCAACTGGCACAGCCAAACGATAGCACGACGGATCAGTTTATTATCCCAATCACAGTTGGTAACCAACCAGGGATGGCTGATTCTAGTCAGTTCGTAAGCGGCAGACAGATCGATCACCACCTTTGCATTCATATGAGTCTGCAAATAAGTAGAAGGAACTGTTTCACTGACCTTGCCTTCAACCGTATTGGCGATGATACGTGATTTATCTTCACCCCAGGCCATCAGAATCACATTCTTGGCTCTCAGAATGGTTGAAATACCCATTGTGATTACACTTGCCGGAACATTTTCAATCGATTTGAATGTACGGGCAGCTTCTTTGCGTGCATCGTTATCCAACAAAACCAGACGGGTTCCGACATTAGCAGATGATCCCGGACCGTTAAAGCCGATATTACTAGCATGCCCTACTCCCAACAGGATATAGTCGATTCCGCCGAAATTCTGGATTTGCTGTTCATACTGTCTGCAAAATTCGAAGATATCGTCTTTCGGCATAGAACCGTCGGGTGAATAGATATTCTTCGGATCAATATCCACCTGGTCGAGGAATGACTCCTTCAAATAAGCCAGATTACTGTTTGTCGATGCGCTCAGCGGATAGAACTCGTATACATTAAATACAATTACGTTGCGGAAGCTCAGTTGTTCTTCCTTATGCATACGGACCAATTCCTTAAATACACTCTGTGGGGAACGTCCGCCTGACAAAGCGAGAACGAAAGGTTCTCCGGCTGCCTGTTTTTTACGTATTTGTGAGACCAATTCTTTCGCGATCACGAAAGATCCTTCTTCAGCTGATTCGTAGATGTTTGTCGGAATCTTCTCCATACGAGTTAAAACTGATTGCTCGTAAGCGTTTTCCGGACGGTAATACCTGAGCGGTATACGCGTCAGGGTAATCTGAGAACTAAGGTTCGTCTTCATGTTTAATTACGATTTAGTAGAACTTTTTTACTTGAACTACAAATATAACAATTCTTCGGCAAATAAAGATTAAAGAACCCTATCTAAAATATCTATTTACCTATAAGTTGGTACTAAGCCAATGTATTCGTTCCTTCCACCAAATGTCCCATCGACCAGACAGAACGGACATTCAACTTACGGTCCAGAATAACGATATCGGCATCTTTACCACGTTGCAGAGAACCCTTGCGATCGTCTACTCCCATCAGGCGGGCCGGCGTTTCTGAAGCCATGCGAACAGCGTCTGCCAAAGGAACTCCGGCATTTTGGGCCATCGTACGAACCAATACATCCATTGTAGCGATACTACCTACCAATGAAGAATGGTCTGCCAGTTTACAAACGCCATCTTCTATGATAATCCGGGGATCATCAACGGGTTTTCCTTCATAGGCAGCATAAGCCAATGCATCCGTTGTCAGACAAGTACGTTCCACGCCTTTCAGCTTGTAAACCAAACGCAGGATTGTCGAAGGCAAGTGACGGCCATCGGCAATCACCTCCACTGTCATATCATCTTCCAGGAACACACTCTCTACCGTTCCTTCATATTTATATTCACGACGCTTATGGAATCCGGGCATAGCATTATAGAAATGAGCTGCATGCGTAAAACCGGCTTCATAAGCAGCTTTAATATCTTCAAATTCTGCCTCCGTATGAGAAACGGCTGCCAAAAGACCTTTCGAACGGACATAACGGGCAAAATCCAATGCCCCCGGTAATTCCGGACTTGCATCCCAACGTTTAATACAATTCGTACTTTCCAGTAACGATTTATATTCGTCCGGATCAGGATCTTTCAAAGCGTCTGTCAGTAAACTGCCTGCCATCTTCGGATTCAGATAGGGTCCTTCCAACTGTAATCCCAACACAGGACTGTTTTTCTCTGCCATCGCACTTTCACATAAGGCAACCCCTTTCCTGATTTCAGTCATGGTAAGCGGGGCCAATGTCGGGAAAATACAAGTCGCCCCATATTTCATGTGTGCGTTCACTGCCCCGTGGAAAGCTTCTTCTGTACATTCCTTAAAATCATATCCACCGCCACCGTGTATATTCATGGCAACGAAACCCGGAATAATATACATTCCTTTGGCATCTACCACCGTAGCCCCTATCACAGCCAGGTCACTATTTGTTACTTCCAGTATTTTACCATCACTGATCAGAACAGAACCGTCTTTTAACCAACCTTGCGGCGTCAGGATCTGTCCGTTTATTATTTGAGTTAACATAACTTCTTCTCTATTTTATTCTTGTTCGATCCCGTTAAAACAACTTATTAGTACCTTCCACCAATTTACCCATAGCCCAGACAGCACGTACATTCAAATCTTTGTCCAAGACCATCAGGTCGGCATCTTTACCACGTTGCAAAGAACCTTTGCGGTCGTAAACACCCATGATACGGGCCGGCGTTTCAGAAGCCATACGAATCGCATCTTCCAAAGGTATCTCAGCTTTCTGTACCACCGTACGGATCAGGCGGTCCATCGTTGCAACACTACCGGCCAACGCTGAGCGGTCGGCAAGTTTACAAACCCCGTCTTCAATGATCACACGCGGGTCGAAAGCCACCTGGCTATCGCTGGCTGCACAAGCCAGGGCATCCGTGATCAGACAAGTCCGTTCCACACCTTTCACCTTATAAACCAGACGAAGGATTGTCGGCGGGACATGGATACCGTCAGCTACCACTTCCACTGTCATGTCATCGATCAGATAGATACTTTCGACAGTTCCTTCATACTTATACTCGCGGCGTTTATGGAAACCGGGCATAGCATTGTAAAAATGGGTGGCATGTGTATAACCCGCTTCATAAGCCGTCTGGATATCTTCATACTCAGCCTGTGTATGTCCGACAGCAGCCAACACGCCTTTCGAAGTGATATACTTGCCGAACTGCATGGCACCCGGCAATTCAGGCGCAGCGTCCCAACGCTTGATACAATTCGTCTCCTCCAGCAACGGGATATATTCTTCAGGGTCCGGATTCTTGATATTTTCAGGAATCTGACCACCGGCCATCTTCATATTGAAGTAATGGCCTTCCAGATGTAATCCGAGGATAGGACTGTCTTTTTCAGCCATCAACTTTTCAGTTGTAGCTGCCGCCGCACGGATCATCGGGATGGTTGAAGACGACAAAGTAGGGAAAATACTCGTCGTACCATGTTGCATATGGGCAGCCACGGCACCACGGAACGCCTCTTCCGTACCTTCCATAAAGTCACGTCCGCCTCCGCCGTGAACATGAATTTCCACTCCGCCCGGAACGATATACATTCCCTTGGCATCAATCAGGTTTGCACCAACTATGGCAAGGTCACAGTTGGTCACTTCCAGAATCTTGTTATCACTAATCAGAACAGAACCATCTTTCATCCAGCCCTGCGGTGTCAGGATACGACCGTTAATAATTTGAGTTAACATAATATTTTGTCTATAAATTAGGCGTTGTTATTTATCAATTAGTTCAATCTCATGGTATGATAAACCGAAGTCTATCGATTGACAAAAGTAAATACTTTTTATTTAATGCAATCCTTCTTTAATCAATATATTTCAAAAAAAGCGCCACCGGATCACCGGGACGCTTTCTCATTCAATTCTTCTAATTCCATGGTCAACTCTGTCCATGTGTCCATTGTGTCGGACAACTCTTTTTTCAATGATGAATAGTCATTATATAAAGATGTATCGGAAGCCCCTTCGGGAGTTGCCAGTCTGGCTTCAATGGCGGCTATGGAGTTTTCCAGCTCCGTTATTTTATTTTCTGCCTCGGCAACGGCTTTTTCTACTTTCTTGATCGCTTTGCTTTGTTCTTTGCGTGCTTCGTAAGAAAGTTTGTTTTGTGTAGGCTGAACATCCGTATCCGCAGTCAAAGAAGCTGCCTGTGTGGAACGTTCCAGTTCACGCAAACTATCCATCTTCTTTTTTTCCAGGAATTCATAGATTCCTCCCAGATGTTCAACGACACGCTGATTGCCGAATTCATATACCTTATCTACCAGGCCATCCAGAAATTCACGGTCATGGGAAACGACAATCACGGTACCGTCAAACTCACGCAACGCATCTTTCAGGACATCCTTCGAACGCATATCCAAATGGTTGGTCGGCTCATCGAGGATCAGCAGGTTGACCGGCTCCAGCAACAGGCGGATCATCGCCAGACGGCTTCTTTCTCCTCCCGACAGGACTTTCACCTTCTTATCGGACGCTTCGCCACCAAACATAAAGGCTCCGAGGATATCGCGGATCTTGGTCCGTATATCACCCTGCGCTACATAATCGATCGTATCAAAGACCGTCAGGTTATCATCCAGCAACTGCGCCTGATTCTGGGCAAAATAACCGATCTTCACGTTATGCCCCAATTGCAGTTTTCCTTCATAGTCGATCTGTTCCATGATACATTTGACCAGCGTCGATTTACCTTCACCGTTCTTTCCGACAAAAGCGACCTTGTCCCCTCTGTTGATAGTCAATGTGACATCCTTGAAGATCAGATGATCCCCATAACGTTTAGCCACATTCTCCATAATCACAGGGTAAGAACCGGAACGGGGAGCCGGAGGAAATTTCAGGCTCAGCATGGCTGTATCTACCTCATCCACTTCAATACGCTCTACCTTTTCCAACTGTTTGATGCGTGACTGCACCTGAACGGATTTGGTCGCTTTATAACGGAACCGTTCAATGAATGCTTCGGTATCAGCCAGCTTCTTCTGCTGGTTTTCGAAGGCACGGAGTTGTTGTTCACGGCGTTCCTTACGAAGTTCAACGTATTCGGAATACTTTACTTTATAATCGTATATACTTCCCAACTCGATCTCGATCGTACGGGACGTGGTATTATCAATAAAAGCACGGTCATGCGAAACCAGGATCACAGCATTAGCACGGGTCGCAATGAAATTCTCTAGCCATTGGATAGATTCGATATCCAGGTGGTTAGTCGGCTCATCGAGCAACAACACGTCCGGACGGCGAAGTAATAACTTTGCCAACTCGATACGCATACGCCAGCCACCGCTGAACTCGGAAGTCGGACGTTCAAAATCACTGCGGTTAAATCCCAGACCGATCAAAGTACGTTCCAGTTCTGCATGGTAGTTGCTCCCTCCCATCAGCTGGAAATGTTCGGAAAGATGTGTTACCTTATCTATCAACTTCTGATACGATTCCGTTTCGTAGTCGGTCCGCTCAGCCAGTTCCAGATTCAGCCGTTCGATCTCCTTTTCCATTTCTTGAATATGACCGAAAGCCTGTTCCGCTTCTTCACGGACAGTACGGCTGTCGGTCAGCTGCATCTGCTGCGGCAGATAGCCGATCGTCGTTTCTTTGGGAATACTCACCGTACCAGATGTCGGAGACTGCAAACCTGCAAATATCTTCAACATCGTAGATTTTCCCGCCCCGTTCTTACCGACCAGTGCGATACGATCCTTCTTGTTTACCACAAACGAAACATCATCAAAAAGCGTAAATCCGCCAAATTCAACTGTTAGTCCTTCAACCGAAATCATATTTATTTCTTTTATGGCTGCAAAAGTACACAAAAATCGCCTACCACTCCAAATTAGCTGAATGCAGTATCATAATATATGTCACAAAACCGGACAGTACCTCATCGGTAGAAAAAAAATAATTAGTAATATCAGGAAAAATACTCAGAGGATTAAAAATAGAAACGACTAAGTTCTAGCAGAACTAATTTATAACGACACCGCAAATATAGTATATTTTTTATTATCAATACCTAAATATATTAAAATTAATTACGATCCACAAGAACTTTAGTCGAATATGTTAATTATTAATTACACAATTAAGTTAACATGCTTTTTTCTATCTGTCACCAATTTTACCCTAAACGACTGATATATTAATAATTAGTTCTAATAGAAACGACTAAGTTCTGCTAGAACTATGATAACTTCAAAACTAGTATTAATTATCAATAAAAAAACACATGAACTACAGGTCTATTTTCAAGCAAAACAAACTCCCTTTGCTTCTAATCGCACTTGCTTTTCCTGTTTCAGTAACCACTTCTTCTTTGTATGCCACAACAACAGAAGTAACTATTACCCAACAGAAAAAAGCCATAAACGGAGTAGTCTTTGACGGTGGATTAAATGAACCACTAATTGGTGCTAACGTTGTTGTGAAAGGAACAACCAACGGTACTGTTACGGATTTGGATGGCAAATTCACTTTAGAAGCCGCACCAAATGACATTCTAGTCATTAGTAGTATCGGATTTAAGTCATTAGAAATTAAAGCCTCTGATGCAGCAAAAGGAAAAATCACACTACAAGAAGACACACAAGCGCTGGACGAAGTAGTTGTTGTAGGCTATGGCGTACAGAAAAAAGCCAATCTGACAGGTTCTGTGGCTCACATCTCGGCAGAAGCGATTGAATCGCGTAGTGTAGCAAGTGTTTCGGCAGCTTTAGCCGGACAAATTCCAGGTGTAACGGCAATACAAAGTTCCGGTGCTCCTGGATCGCAAACCGCAAGTATTACGATTCGTGGAACAAACTCTATCAACGGCGGTAGCCCGCTGGTAATTGTTGATGGTGTACCCGGCAGTATGAATACGATCGACCCGCAGGACATCGAGAGTCTTACCGTATTGAAAGATGCCGCTTCTTCTGCCATTTACGGTGTGCAAGCTGCTAATGGTGTTATTTTGATTACCACTAAAAAAGGTAAAAAAGGTGACAAAGCCCGCATTAACTATTCAGGTTCCGTTGCCTGGTCATCACCGGTTGCATTATTAAAATTCCTGGGTGCCGGAGATTATGCCATGTTATACAATGAAGCTGTAAAAAATGAAAATCCTAATGCTATCCTCCCTTACACAGAAGAAGACATTCAAAACTATCGAAACGGAACACTCCCCGACACAGACTGGTATGATGAAACATTCAAAAAGAATGCACTGGAAACATACCATAACCTGTCTATCAATGGAGGTTCGGAAAAAACCAGTTACAATGCCTCTATCGGTTATACACGCCAGGATGGTTTGATCGACGTCAATAAATACGACCGTTTCAACGGACGTATCAGCGTGGACAGTGACATTAATAAATGGTTGACTGCCGGATTAAATGTTTCCGGTTACAGAGGAACTAAAAACGACGGCTGGGAAGGTTATGCTTCACTACGCCAATATTGTAACCGACTGGCTCCTATTTACCCTGTATACAATGACGATGGTAGTTTTTATTACAGCGGCCTGGCCAATCCGGTTGCCCACCTCGACAATACAGGATTCACACGACAGGTCGACCAGCAGCTTAATGCGACAGCCTATGCTAAAGTCAATATTTTACCGGAGTTGAATGTCAAAGCGTTATTCTCTGTCCGCAATGATACCCGAAACAACGAAGGTTTCAAAAAACTGTTGGAATACGGAACCGGAAACAATACATTTAACTCCGGTCTGCGTGAAGGATACCAAAAATATTACGACTGGAACTGGTATACAACACAAGTCTTGGCCAATTACAACAAAACATTCGGTAAACATTCATTAACCGCATTAGCCGGTTTCGAACAAATCTATTACAATTACAAATATACCGAAGCTACCCGCAAAGGCGGTGGAAACGATGAATTAACCGAATCACTAAACACGCTGGATAAGTCTTCCCAGACAAATAAGAACGGAGGACACGAAACTGCACGCCGTTCTTATTTCGGACGCGTTCAATATGATTTCAACAACAAATATTTATTTGAAGCGAACTTACGCGCGGATGCCTCTTCACGTTTCCCTAAAGATTCCCGTTGGGGTTACTTCCCTTCTGTTTCTGCCGGCTGGCGTATCACGGAAGAAAGTTTTGTAAAAGATGCCGATATCAAATGGTTGAGCAACTTAAAAATTCGTGCAGGCTGGGGACAAACTGGTAATGAAGAATTATCAGATAGCGATATCTATCCGTCGATAGCAACGTATGCGTATGGAAGCTATATGTTCGGAAACTCTCTTTATTCTACCGCCTACGAGACTCGTTATGTAAACTCCCAACTGAAATGGGCAACCGTAACAAACTACGAAGGAGCTATTGAAGCAGGTTTCCTGAATAACCGTTTAGGATTCGAATTAGCTATCTATAAAAAGAAAACCAAAGATATGTTGTTGTATTTACCGGTACAGGGTGTTTTGGGTATGGACGCTCCTGCACAAAATGCCGGTAGTATGCAAAATACAGGGTTCGACCTGAGTTTATTCCATAACAACCGCATCAACAAAGATTTCAGTTATGCAGTCAACCTGAATATAGCTTATGTAAAGAATAAAATTACAGACATGTGCGGAACAGAAGGAGAAAATCCGGACGACAGTAAATACTGGTATCTGGAAGGGTATGCTTTAGGTTCATTCTATGGGTACGAAGCTATCGGTTATTTCAACACGGAAGAAGAATTAGCTAATGATGCAAAACGTACCGGAACAGAACAGTTAGGTGATATCAAATACCGCGACTTGAATAATGACGGTAAAATCGATGCAGCAAACGACCGTAAAGTAATCGGTAAAGACAAACCGTCATGGACAGGTGGTCTGAACATCGCTCTTTATTACAAAGATTTCGACTTCTCAGCTTTCTTCCAAGGAGCCTTCGATGTATATGGTTATTATACAGGTGAATCTTCTTACGCGTTCTACAATAGCGGCAAAGTATTGGAACGCCATCTGGATCGCTGGACTCCGGAAAACCATAATGCTTCTTATCCGCGTATCACAAAAGATTCACAGATAAACTTCTCGACCTCTTCCTTCTGGTTGCAGGATGCTTCGTATGTTCGTTTAAAAAATATTTCATTAGGATATAATATTCCGTCTGTCCTTACTCAAAAAATAGGGATCGACAAGGTTAAAGTATATATTTCCGGTGAAAACCTTCTGACCTTCAGCGGTCTGGAAGGCATTGACCCCGAAGCTCCGGCTTCCAATCGTGGAGCTTATTACGGAAACGTAAAAAAAGTATCATTAGGCTTAAAAGTATCATTCTAATTTCTCATGACTAAACAAATATGAAAAAGAATATATTATCAGTTACCATATCGGCCTTATTATTATGTTTTTGTTCGTGCAGCGATTTTCTGGATCGTTACCCGAAGGAAGAGTTGTCTGACGGTAACTTCTGGACAAAACCGGCCGATGCAGAAATGTTTGTAGCAGACATATATGGTATATTACCCGGTAGCGCAAATGGAGACATAGACGGAGATATCAACTCCGATAATGCAGTACACGGAATCAAATGGGCGGCAGGTGATGTGTCGAAAGGAATTTACGACCCGGCCGGATTTGGATGGAGCGGAAGTTATTCATCTATCCGGGCCTGTAACATCTTGCTCGAAAAAATCGATATGATAGAAGACTATCCTGTTGCAGATAAAGAAGCGACTATCGGTGAAGCACGTTTTTTACGCGCTTACCTATATTTTGAGTTGATCCAACAATTCGGGGATGTTCCTTATATAGAAAAGAGCCTTGCATTAGACGAGATGGAAGGTATTACTCGTACTCCCCGTGAAGAAGTATACAAAAAAGTCATGGAAGATTTCGATTACGCCATCGAAAAACTTCCGGTACAGTGGCCCTCTGACAAATACGGACGAATCACAAAAGGTGCCGCCTATGCAATGAAAGCACGTGCCGCCCTGTATTATGCCGATTGGGAAGTTGCGGCAAAAGCGGCCAAAGCTGTTATCGACTCAAATCAATACGAACTGTTCGATGCTGAAGGTACAGGCCGTTATGCCGAATTGTTCTGGGAAAGCCAAGAAGCTTGTAGTGAAGCCATTTTGATCCGCCAGTTCAATGCTCCCGATAACACAAACTACATCATCGGATGGGAATGTTTTCCTACTAAAGGTTGGGGAGGTATCAATCCGACACAAAGCCTGGTAGACGCATTCGAATGTATCGACGGTGCTCCGATCAACAAATCTTCTTTATATGATGAAACAGATCCATTTACCAACCGCGATCCGCGTCTGGAAGTCTGTGTATTGCATGACGGCGAAGAAATGTATGGAACGACTATTAAAGTAGCACCATTAAAATCAAGTGGAAACACCGGTATCGCACAACATGGCGATGCCACAGCCACCGGTTATTATCAACAAAAATGGTTAGATCCCAATATAGACCCTCAATCCACAGGATGGGATATGGGAAAAGATTGGCATGTAATCCGTTTCGCCGAAGTCTTATTAACTTATGCAGAAGCCCAAAATGAAATAGCAGGTCTGGACGATTCAGCATTCGAAGCGGTAAACCGTGTACGTCGTCGTGCCGGCATTCCGGAATTGCAAAAAAACGATGCGAGCAAACCGACCTATTGCGGAACACAGGATGAACTGCGCCAGCGTATCCGTAACGAATGGCGTGTTGAATTTGCACTGGAAGGAGGTAAACGCCAATGGGATATTCGTCGTTGGGGCATAGCCAAAGATGTACTGAATGCTCCATTCCTGGGATTAAAATACAAATTAGTTGACGATCCGAATGCTCCTGCCGAAGACGGAGGTAAAAAGTGTATTCTCTATCAGGGAGAAAACATAAAACTGACAGGTAGCCGTTATTCCGATCATAATTATGTATATCCGGTTCCACAATCCGAAATCGATCTGAATCCGGCATTGACCCAAAACGCCGGTTATGAATAACAAACTCTAAAAGGGAAGATGTATCAAATGTCTCTGACTGTCTTTGATACATCTTCCTCTTTTCCTGAAACATAAAATATGAAAAACACCTATTGGATTCCATTCCTATGCCTGACCGGACTGTTTCTGTTTCTATTTTCCGACAGTATGGCTTACGTCATATCTTATCATGAACAGCAGGAACTATTTCTGTTCAGCCGTCCTTATCTGGAAAAGTATATTTATGAAATCGGTGGTGCAGGCCGGTATATCTCAAATTTCATCACCCAATTCTTTTATTTTCCCTTTGCCGGAAAACTTATCTTTTCATTGTTGCTGTCTTCTCTTTATCTGCTTCCCGGCTTAACCTACCGGAAACTTACCGGTAAAGAAGACCCGCTGCATATAGCTTTATTGATGCCACTCCATCTGCTCATTCAATTCGAGTCTGTTGATTTCAAATTTTACCATGCTTCAAATCTCTTTTGCTCTTTTCTTATATTATATCTTCTTTCTTTTTCCGGAAGGAAACATTTCTGCTATACCTTACTCCCTTTTTTATTAATAACAGGCTTCTGTCTGGGATATTCATCCCCTCTCCTGTCTGTCTCCATCCTCTTCGTCACGGGATTATCAGCTCGGTATTTAACACCTTATCTTACCAATAAAAAAAGATATTTCTACTGTTCTGCCATCTGTCTCTGTTTATATACCGGAAGTACATTTTATTCTTTTGTTATTCATTATAATATGAAAGAACGGTTACTGCTTGAGGCCGAGACTTATGTAAGAAATAAAGAATGGGACAAAGTGCTAATCTGCTCCGGTAAACTCCGCGGTAACAACCAACTGATGGAGTATTTCCGTAATATGGCTCTTTTTCATACCGGACGTATGCCCTACGACCTCTTGAAATATCCCCAAAGTAAAGGAGTCGCCTCTCTGTACCTCCCCTGGACGGGCGAAGCCAGGAGAAGCCGGTACGGACATTATATTTACGAACAACTGGGCTATATAAACGAAGCTCACCGCTGGGCATTCGAAGCAATGGTCGTATATGGAGAAACAGCGCCAATCGTCATCAACCTGATTCGGTATAATATAGCGAACCGACGTTACCCTGTTGCATTACGCTTTATCAACATTTTGAAACAAACGCTTTTCTATCAAAAAGAGGCGGAGAAATATGAAAAAATGATACGGGAAAAGCAAAATCCGCTGCCGAATGCTCTTCCGTATGCCCCAAACGAAAAGATACGCTTTGCAAATATACTGAATCTAGGTCCGGAATTAAGTTATTTATGTGACCGAGATTCTACCAATCGTATGGCCTTCGAGTACCTGATGAGCAATTTGATTCTTAGCAACCAAATCACACGGTTTGCCGAGAATTTAGGAAGAATCCGGAATTTCGCCTACCCCTCCTTGCCCCGACTATACGAAGAAGCACTCTATTCCTATAAACTGGGAGTAGATGATGAAACATTCCAGGCACTCGGTTTCACAATCAGCCAGGAAACGGAAGAAAGGTTTCGGAATTATTATATCCTCTATCAACACAAAGAACTAAAAAAACTCAAGGAACAATTCGGGGATACCTTCTGGTATTACCTTCACTTCCTGAGTCCTTACGGTAATAAAATCATTGATAAATAAGAATTTATGAATCATACTTCTTCTATTTCTATTATACATTCCTGCATACTACCCTGCCTGGCAATACTGGCCTTGTTGTGTGCATGCCGGCAAACACATATAACTCCGGATGGGCAAAGCGATAAACCGCTCACTATTTTTCCGGACTATACAGGAGTCACATTTCCTTCCAACATTGCTCCGCCCAACTTTCGGATCATGGAAGAAGGGAATGAATTCTACACGGAAATAGGTAACTCAAAAAAGATATTCTTCACTTCTAAAACAAGACAATCATCAGTCAACATCACAGAAAACGATTGGAGTAAACTTTTGAAAGAGACAGCCGGTGAGACATTCTATATCCGCATCTTTGTACGCCAAAACGGAAAATGGATACAATTTCCCGATATAACAAATTATATTTCCGAATCGCCTATAGACCCCTATCTGGTTTACCGGCTAATCTATCCAGGATACGAATTATGGAACCAAATGGGCATTTATCAGCGCGACCTCACCTCTTATCGGGAAATACCGCTGATAGAAAACCAATCCATTGAAAAAGACTGCCTGAATTGTCATACCTTCTGTAAAAATTCACCGGAAACTATGATGATACATATACGGGGAAAGGTTGGAGGAACTTTAGTTTACAGGCAGGGAAAAATCAACAGGCTGGATGTCAAATCTCCGGAGATGAAAAACGGAGGAGCATATGCCGCCTGGCATCCGGAAGGACGGTATCTGGCTTTTTCAGTTAATGAAATTCAACAATATTTCCATTCGACAGGCCCGAAAGCCGTCGAAGTATCCGATTCAGAATCCGACCTGCTCTTATTGGACACGAAAACAAACCGTCTAATATCCTCACCCGCCATTTATGGAAAGGAATGGATGGAAACTTTCCCTACCTGGAGTCCAGACGGAACAATGCTCTACTTCTGCCGGAGCAAAGCAATCAATGAAAAAACGCCTTTGGACAGCATACATTATGACCTATTCAAAATAGCATTTGATGCCGAAAAAGAATGTTTCGGAACACCGGAATGTATCTACGAAGCTTCCCAAAAAGGAAAAAGCGTCTCCTTTCCCCGGATCTCGCCAGACGGAAAATACCTGATGTTCACCTGTTCGGATTATGGTAATTTCTCTATCTGGCATCCTGAAAGCGAACTATACCTATTAAATATGGAAACAAACGAGATACGTAATATGGAAGAGGTTAACAGCAACGATGTCGAAAGTTTTCACACTTGGTCTTCAACCGGAGAATGGTTCGTCTTCAGCAGTAAACGGCAGGACGGATTATGGGCACATCCTTACATCGCTAAATTCGACAGACAAAAAGGTACAGCCGGCAAACCTTTCGTTCTACCCCAAAAAGATCCGGATTTTTATTTCTACTTTACCCAGACATTCAACTTGCCGGAACTACTCACAACACCTGTAAAAATCGGGAACGAACTGATCAAGCAAACCCGAAATAATAAAGAAACAGTAAGTTGGGATAGAAAATAATTGTTATCTTCGTCCCCAAATTAACTACTAACAATTTATAATTCATGAGGAAAAAAAGTTTAACATTATTAGTGGCTACTACCTTAGCCAGCAGTGTTCTATTTTCGTCTTGCATCGGATCATTCGGCTTGACAAACAAACTTCTGAGTTGGAACAGCAATATCGACAGCAAGTTCGTTAACGAACTGGTATTTATCGCTTTCTGGATTGTCCCTGTTTATGAAATTTCAGCGCTCGCTGATGTACTGGTGCTGAACTCTATCGAATTTTGGAGCGGAAGCAACCCTGTAGCAGATGCAGGAACCGTAAAGACAATCAACGGAAAAGACGGTGTATACACTGTTGAAACCAAAAAAGACGGATACCACATCCAAAAAGAAGGCGAAGAAAAAGCCATCGATCTCGTATTCAACGAAGCAGACAAGAGCTGGAGTGTTGAAGCCGACGGCGAAGCAACCAAGCTGTTAAAGTTTACTGAAAACGACGAAGTTGTCATGTATTTGCCGGATGGTAAAGAAATGAACGTAGAATTGAATCAGGCAGGTGTTCTAGCATTCCGTCAAGTAGCTGAAGGTTATTCTTTTTACGCTGCTAAATAAAAAACAACTTTAAAAATGGGAGACTGGTAATTGGTATGTATATAACCTTACCAGCCTCCTATTTTTTATCAGATACTACCAACCTAAATAAATACAAATGAAACACTTGGTTAAGAAAGCAATGCTCACCGGAGCATTCGGTTGCTTCCTTTTGGGTACTGCATTGGCTGATAATGCGACTGCATCCCAGGACACGAAGCCTTACTGGCAGGACGTTCAAGTCGTTGCCGTAAACAAAGAACTGCCGCGCAGCTCGTTTATGACGTACGGCGACCGTTCGACAGCCCTTACTTCACGTTTTGAAAAGAGTCCCTACTATTCATTACTGAACGGAACCTGGAAATTCTATTTTGTAGACTCCTACAAAGATCTTCCGGCAAATATCACAGATCCTTCCACAAGCACTTCTTCCTGGGATGATATTACCGTGCCGGGCAACTGGGAGCTTCAAGGACATGGTACAGCCATCTATACAAACCATGGCTACGAGTTCAAACCCCGTAACCCGCAGCCTCCGCTATTGCCGGAAACAACTCCGGTAGGCGTTTACCGTCGTGACTTCGAAATCCCGGCAAACTGGGACGGACGTGATGTGTATCTGCACATTGCAGGTGCCAAATCAGGTCTCTACGTTTATGTGAACGGCAAGGAAGTCGGTTACAGCGAAGATTCTAAAAATCCGGCAGAGTTCCTGATTAACGACTATCTGCAATCGGGAAAGAATGTTCTTACCCTGAAGATATTCAGATGGAGCACCGGTTCATATCTGGAATGCCAGGACTTCTGGCGCATCAGCGGTATCGAACGTGATGTATTCCTGTGGTCACAACCCAAGATTGCAGTAAACGATTTCCGCGTAATCTCTACCCTGGACGATACTTATAAAAACGGTATCTTCAACCTGGCCGTAGACATCAAAAACCATACGAAAGCAGCAAAAGACATCACTGTATCTTACGAACTGCTGGATGCAAAAGGACAGACTGTTGCAACCGCCGACAACAAGTTATGGGTCGGAGCCAACAGTATCAAGACAGCTTCTTTTGAAAAAGAGCTGAACGATGTCGCCACCTGGAGTGCTGAACATCCGAATCTTTACAAACTGTTGATGACTGTAAAGGAAGACGGCAAAGTAACGGAAGTCATTCCTTCGAACGTTGGTTTCCGCCGCATCGAAATCAAACCGATCGACCAGATTGCCGGTAACGGAAAGCCTTACACCGTACTGTTGTTCAACGGACAGCCGATTAAGTTCAAAGGGGTGAATATCCACGAACATAACCCACAGACTGGCCACTATATGACAGAAGAACTGATGCGTAAAGACTTCGAACTGATGAAGAAAAACAACATCAACTCTGTACGTTTGTGCCACTATCCGCAGGACCGCCGGTTCTATGAACTCTGCGACGAATACGGATTATATGTCTACGATGAAGCCAACGTGGAATCGCACGGTATGTATTATAGCCTGAGCAAAGGCGGTTCGCTGGGTAACAATCCGGAATGGTTGCTGCCGCACATGGACCGTACGATGAATATGTACGAACGTAACAAGAACTATCCGTCAGTAACTATCTGGTCTTTGGGTAACGAAGCCGGTAACGGATACAACTTCTATCAGACTTATTTATATGTAAAGAATAAGGAAAAAGGATCAATGAACCGTCCGGTCAATTACGAACGTGCTCTTTGGGAATGGAATACCGACATGTATGTACCGCAGTATCCGAGTGCAGGATGGCTGGAAGAAATCGGAAAAGAAGGTAGCGACCGTCCGATAGCTCCTTCCGAATATGCCCATGCCATGGGTAACTCGACCGGTAACCTTTGGGGACAATGGAAAGCTATCTACAAATATCCGAACCTCCAGGGTGGTTGGATTTGGGACTGGGTAGACCAGGGACTTCTTGTTAAGGATGAAAACGGCAAAGACTATTATGCATACGGTGGCGACTTCGGCGTTAATATGCCTAGCGACGGTAATTTCCTTTGCAACGGTATCGTAAATCCGGACCGCACTCCGCATCCGGCCATGAAAGAGGTGAAATTTACACATCAGAACGTTGGTTTCGATGCCGTGGATGTAGCTAACGGTGTGTTTAAAATCACGAACCGCTTCTACTTCACCAACCTGAAGGATTATACGATTACATATACTGTAAAAGCGAACAACAAGGTAATCAAGAGCGATAAAGTTTCACTTGACCTGGCTCCGCAGGCTTCACAGGAAATCACTGTTCCCGTAGCAGGTCTGAAACCACAGGCCGGCGTCGATTATCTGGTTAATTTCGTTGTTACTTCTAACAAACAGGAAGGTGTAATTCCTGCCGGTTACGAAATCGCCCAGGACCAGTTCCGCTTACCGATAGAAGCCGATAAAGTTGCTTATAAGGCAGGTGGTCCTAAACTGGCCGTATCAGAAGAAGGTGATAACGTGAAAGTAACTTCTTCCAAGGTAAACTTCGTGTTCGACAAGAAGTCAGGCGTTGTTAGTTCCTATAAGGTGGGCGGCACGGAATATTTCAACGAAGGTTTCGGTATCCAGCCGAACTTCTGGCGTGCTCCTAACGACAACGACTACGGAAGCGGTAACCCGAAACGTTTGGAAATATGGGAACTGTCAAGCCGTAACTTCAACGTGACTAAGGCTGCTGCCGAAATCGTCGACGGAAATGCCATCGTAAATGTGGAATATAAATTACCGGCCGGTAACGAATTCCTTATCACTTATAAGATTTATCCCGACGGTGTAATGAATGTGGCTACCCACTTCACCCCGGCTCATCTGGATGGCGTAAAGATTGGAATCTCCGAAGCGACTGCAACAGCTACGTTCTCACCCGGACGTGACAAAGTCAGCGACCGTGACAAAATGGTCGTTCCCCGTATCGGCGTACGTTTCCGTCTGCCGGTAACTATGGACCAGCTGGAATATTTCGGCCGCGGACCAGTAGAAAATTATTGGGACCGTAAAGCCGGTTACATGATCGGGCAATACAAGAGCACGGCAGAAGAGCAATACTTCCCCTATGTTCGTCCACAGGAAAACGGCCACCACTGCGATACCCGCTGGCTCACATTAGGCGGCAAAGGCAAGAACCTGTTAATCGTTGCTGACGATGATATGGAATTCAACGCCATGCGTAACTCCGTGGAAGATTTCGATGCCGGTAAGACAACCAACCGTCCGTACCAGTGGAATAACTTCACACAGGAAGAAATCAACAACCGTCCGAACATCGGTCCGTACGATAAACCTCGCCAGACACACATCAATGATATTACCCCGCGTAACTTCGTTGAAGTATGTGTTGACCTGAAACAACAGGGACTGGCCGGTTACGACAGTTGGTATTCACGTCCTGAACCTGAATATACATTACCTGCTGACAAGGAATACAAGTGGGGCTTCACTTTAATCCCAGCAGAAAATGCCAGCAGCGCACAAAAGAAAGCGGGCTATAGCTACAAATAAATAAAGCAATCATAAGATAGAAAGGGGACTCTGTGCATTCAGGGTTCCCTTTTTTATATTATGTGAATTCGGTATAACTAATTTAGAAATGATTGAGCTATCTACGATGTATTTTAAACGAGGCTGGCCTCGTGCCGCAGGCTCTTTTTTGCCGTTGGTTTCAACCAACGGTTCTAAATACAGGAGGCAAAGCCTCTTCCTCTGTGGGATTTATCCCCTTTCATTATAATAACACCCAAGAAAGGGAAAAGGGGTTGAAACCCACAGAGGAATCCGGTAAAACCGGAAGGTTTATCTATCCGTCAGTTGAAACTGACGGCAAAAGAGAGCCTGCGGCATGGGGCTTTGCCCCATTAAAGAGACACAAATAGTTCACCTCTGATAATAACTGAAACAAATTAATTCCGCGAACAGGTAAATTAACAGAATAGAAAGATACTACACAAAGTTTTGTATATTTATCTGCCATCTGCAACTAATCCATATAATACACTGTATATATGCCATATAGATGGTGACAGATACCTGATTTATCTGCAACCACATCTGCCATCTACCACTCTTTAATTGATATTATTCTGAAGCGTCTACTATATATGCAGATGACAGATGGCAGATACAGTGGCAGATAAACACACTACATCTGCAACCCATAATTTATTGGTAATTAATACTATATCTGAGATAGTGACAGATGGCAGATGTTTTTGTAAAACATTATGTATTATATTTGTATCAGCTTAGAGAAATTGTCACTGAATATTATCTCAAAGGTCACTACTTATTATCACTAAAGTCACTACTAACTAATGCATAAGTCGTTAGCAAGTATTACTACCCTGTACAGGATAGCCGATTACGGTGTACAGGTTGTTCGACTAAGGTGTACACCCTAATCAACCAGGGTGTACAGGATAATTTTACTGAGTCGGGACTTTAGAGATAGAAGTTAGGGAGATATGTAATAGTTTATCCTTTACTTCTTTATAATAGATGAAAGAAGTAATCTTTCCGTGCCTACTACATCATGAAACTAAGTAACGCCAGCCGTATATCCGAATAACGGAAAATATACCCTGCTGAAAGTAACCGCGCCGGATAAGCCTGTTGTCCTTTGGTGATTAATTCTTCTCCTTCTCCATAGAGATACCTGAATACTCTCCGGGGAAGGGGTAACCAAGCCGGGCGGTGCATCACTTCGGCAACCACCTTTGTAAAAGCCCGGTTCGTCAGTGGTTGGGGAGCAACCAGGTTGACAACTCCCGATAAATCCTTATGTTCGATAATAAACTGCATGGCATGCAGCACATCTTCTATATGTATCCAGGAGAATCCCTGTTTGCCGGAAGCAATCTTTCCTCCGACAAAAAAGCGGAATGGCAGCAACATCTTAGGCAATGCCCCTCCATCCTTTGACAATACAACCCCAAAACGAGCTACCACCAACCGGATGTCTCTCGACAATTTCTGCGCCTCATCTTCCCAGCGGATACAAACCTCAGACAGGAAACCCGTTCCCACAGACGTGCTGCTTTCCGAATAAATACCGCTATCCGGATAAATGCCGACAGCTGATGCGGAGATAAATACTTTCGGCTTCACTTCCATCTCATTGATGATAGATACCAGCCGCCTGGTAGTATAAATACGGCTGTTCATTATTTTACGTTTGGCTTTCCTTGTCCAACGCTGGTTTATCGTAGCTCCGGCCAGATTAATTACAACATCACATCCGGTCAATGCCTGTTTCAGCTTTTCGTCCGACCTCGAACGGAACATCGCATGTTTCAAAGGGACAACGACATCTCCGCCGGCAGATAAAAACTCTGTCAGATGCTGTCCTATAAAACCTGAATTACCGCTGATTGCAATTCTCATCTCCTTCTTCTTCAATATTATTCTTCAATAATAGAACAAGAAGGGTTTATAGTTTGTTGTAACTAGTTGGATGACAATTGTATTAAAGGTTGTAATTCTTGTTCAAAAATTTCTTTACTGATGATACGGTAATGCGGAGAGTAACTGTCGGCTCTGCAATCTCCCCTTCTGTTTCCGTATAGGAAGCCATTTCGCGGCGAAGATAATTACCGGCGGCTGTTGTGTCGCTGACGATATGCCCCGGACCGAACTTATCCTGGAAAAAGTTCTTGTACGGCAGAGAAGACAGAAAAAAGAGATAAGCAGATTGCGCTTCATGCTTATTTGATTACTTCTTTTAATGTATTAGGCAAATCTTCGCCAGTGATATTCTTGGCGATGATTACACCGTCAGGATTGAGCAATACGTTTGCCGGAATGCCGCGGACACCATACAAGGCAGGTATCTCCGAATCCCAATACTTCAAATCGGAGACGTGTGTCCAGGTCAGGTTGTCATCGGCGATGGCCTTCAACCATTTGTCTTTGTTATTATCCAGGGAGATACCGATAATCGTAAAGTTCTTATCCTTGTAATCCTGGAAAGCCTTCACTACATTCGGATTCTCACGACGGCAGGGGGGACACCAAGAAGCCCAGAAATCAAGTAATACATATTTACCACGGAAATCGGACAGAGAGACAGTCACACCGGCTGTATCCGGCAAAGAAAATTCGGGAGCCGTCTTGCCAATCTGCACATTCTCCAACTGGCCGATGATGCCATCCAGGTCTTTTACATAAGGACAGTCAGCCAGTGCCGGAGCTATCTTGGCACGGGTCGCCTTCAACTGGTCCAACGGAAGCTGATAGGTAAAATAACGATACAGGTAGAAAGCCGCAGCCGGCGAATCCGGGTACTTGCTTATCAGGCTATCTATATCGAAACCTTTCTCAAAGACCTTACTCTGGTTTTCCTGGAAAATCGTATTGACCGGAGAGTTCTGAACGATAATCGTCTCGCCGTCCTTTCCGAGCGTTACGTCCATATTCGTATTCTCCACAAAGAGTTGTACCGGATAATTCATATCCTCGGTAGCCAGGCCATACAGCAGGGGCTGGCTCACTTCTCCCTTGAATGTGAATTTACCATCCTTAATATCGGCGGTATCCACATCGAAGAACATTTTATTACGGAACGTTTTCAGGTAAATCTTACCGTCAGGCATATTCTCCACGACTCCGTTTATCACATAACCTTTAGGCGTTTCCTGGCAACTTGCCAACAGGAACACAGCCATAACCATCATTACTAGTTGTTTCATTTTGCTTTACTTGTTTTTATAGTTGACAGGCGCAACTTATTTAACATCGGGATGATGATACCTTCCTTTCTTCAAGGTAATCTTGCCATATTCTATGGCACGTACCGGACAACGGTGGATGCAGGCAACACATTGCACACAGGTATCCGACCAGACAGGCTTTCCTTCGGACAACGTTATGGTCCCGGTCGGACAAACCTTCTCACACAAACCGCATGAGATGCAGGCATCCGTTACCCGAAAGGAGTTCTTCCCTATGGCAAAATTAGCAAAAAGAGGATATATCCAGTAGCTTTTGAGTCCCGGCAGGCTTCCTTTATTGTATAAATTAACGTTTTTACTTTCGCGGATAGCAGCAGCGATAGCAGCGACGGCGGCGGGCGCATCTTCCAGTTTCTGTCTTTCGACTTCCTTGCGGTCTACATCAAAACCAGGCAGGAGGATATAGTTATTCGGCATAATGACCGAGTAACCGGCCGTAAGCGTAATCCCCCGTTTAGACAAGGCTTTCTGCATCCTGTCAGCGGTATAACCGCATTCGTCGCCACAGGTGGAAACGGAATATACGGGTTGCTTATCGTAGCCGGTCAGCTTCAGTTTCGAGATAAAACGGGTAACAGGGACAGCCGGTCCCCACGAATGTACGGGATAGACAAACAGCACTTTCTCATCTTCCCTGAGCGGACAGACAATTTCCTTTTTATTGGTTTTTAACTCCTCCGCTATCGAAACGACAGGTTCTCCCAACGCGATACTCAAAGCATTCGCCACCCAACGGGAGTTTCCGGTACCTGAAAAGTAAAATATCATACGCGTATCTCTGTTTTGCCCACAAATGTAAATATAATTCAGAACTAATATCTTATCTTTGTCAAATAAGAAAACCAAAGAAGATATATTATGACAACAATGGAATTAAATTTACGGAAACAACACTTTACCGAGTTCATCCTTTCGATGGATGAAGAGGAGTTTACTGAATTGGAGAAATATGCTAAAGCATTATCTTTAAAAAAGGCTACATCTAAAAGTAAGCCCTACCCATGGGCTTTATCTGAAAAAGAATTGACATCTTGTGTTAGGGAAGCCAGGGAAGATGTCTTGTATGGACGTTGTATTTCTGACGAAGACCTGACAAAAGAAATGGAAGAATGGTAAAACTGGTATGGACTACTTGTGCCAGAAAACAATTAAAAAATATCAAACTGTACTATAAAGAGATGGCTAGCGAAAAAGTTGCCATGTCCATTATTTTACAAATCCAGCAAACGGCACAACGACTGATTAATCAACCTTACCTGGGAAAAATAGAACCTGCATTAATAAACGAACCAGAAGGCTTCCGCTCTATTATTGAAGGCAACTATAAAATTGTTTATTGGATTGATGGAAATGTAATACGTATCATTACCGTATTTGATACCCGGCAAGCCCCTGATAAATTAAGGAGTTTACTCAATCTATAAACCGAAAAGCCCCGATGTTCGTTATCAGGGCTTTTCGATTTATATCCAATTTCTTACAACTCCACATCCCAAACCCCGGCACTCTTCTCCAGTTCCACCAGTGCCGCACTGTAATTGAAGAGTGTTTCTATATACTGGGCCTGCACATCATCATACGTCCGCTGGGCATCGAGTACCTCCAGGAGGGAGACTTCTCCACGGTTATAGCTGTAAATCTTTCCGTCGATTACCTCCCGGGCGGCATGAAGCATACCGTTTTCATAATGACTGACCTGTTCTGTCAATGACTGATAACTCCGGTATGCCTGCATAACTTCCGTCTGTACCTGCAACAAAGCCTGCTGATACTGCGTCTCGGCCTGCTGTTCACGGAAACGGGCGGCACGGATAGTCCCTTTATTGAAGTTGGAAAACTTCAGGGGAATGGCAATCCCGGCCGTCACCCCGGTAAAGGGTGGTGCCGGGGCCTCCTCATTATGCACCCGGGCATTCTTACTGACGGCAATAGACAGGTCGACATCCGTATTCCGTTCCCGCCGGGTCGCTTTCAGGGCACGGGAAGCGACTTCCTTATTCTTCATGGCTGCTACCAGGTCGGCACGATTCATCGAAGCAGTGGAAATCAGGTCGGCAAGCACAAAATCACGAGGTGAAATCCGCAATGAAGCATCGGGGACGTACAAGGTATCAAGGGCAACCGAGCCGGTCAACAGGTTCAGATTAGAAAAAGCATTATGCAAATCGGTTTCCGCTTGCAATAATTCATTTTTCAATATCCCTGCCTCCAGACGGCTCTGGACGGCATCAATCTCCATGATTTTCCCTAAAGTAAAACGGACACTGTCGCTCTCTGCCAACTGCCGGATATTCTCATAGGCATTCTGTTTTACCTTATATAATTCATATTGTTTCAACGCCTCCAGGTAGGAAACGGTTGCTTCGGCACGCAGGTTACGGAAATAATCGGCAAGGAGTGCCTTTGTCAACTCGCTTTCACTACGGGCCAACGCGATATTCGCTCCCCGCTTTCCGAAAGAAAACGTTTTACTCAGTTCAACCTCCACTCCTTCTCCCATTTGCAGGCTTCCGTTCTCGTTGTTGAAATAAGAGACGGACAGGTTCGGGTCGTTGAATACTTTCGACGCAACCACTTCCGCCTCGGACACATTCATATTCAGACGTTCGGCTGCATACTCCAGATTCCCTTCCGCCACCTTCTCCATATAATTGCGGTAAGAAAGGGGAACCATTTGTTGTGCACTGCCAGCCAGGCTTCCGGCAAGCAGGCACATTGTTATATAATGTCGCATAGCTACTATTTTTAATCAGACATTCGTATTCTTTACATCAGAAGATACTATCTCTTCATCCAGATAATGCTTTTCCACCAGATAATATAAGGCTGGAAGCACATAAAGCGTAATAACGGTCGCAAACAACAGTCCGTACACAATCACCGTCGCCAGCGGACGTTGCACATCGGAACCGATACCTGTACTCAACGAGGCAGGCAACAAACCGAGCACAGCCACCGTCGCCGTCATCAGAATCGGGCGGAAACGGTGTTTCGCCCCGGTTATGATTGACTGCTTGAAACCGCGGTCACGACTACGCAGGTTATTGATATGCGAAATCATAATCACACCGTTTTGTATAGCGACACCAATCAAGGCTATAAAACCGACGGCAGAAGAGACATTCAACGTCATCCCCCGGACATTCAATGCCAGCATCCCTCCGAAAAGGGCCAGGGGAACCACACACATCATCAGAGCAGCCTGGCGGAATTTTCCACAGGCGGCAAACAACAGCAGCAGCATAATACCCAACGCCAAAGGGACTACTGCCGCCAGACGGTTATAGGCACGGTGCTGGTTCTCGAACTGACCGGCCCATTGCAGATGGACGGTGTCGTGATTATAATCTATGTCGCGGTCAATCAACCGGTTCGCTTTATTCAGAAACTCCGTCAAATCCACACCACGCAGGTTGACATGGATAGTCAGGTGGCGCTTGTTCATCTCACGGGAGATTGTACTGGCACCGGTTGTCATTTTCACTTCGGCAACCTGCGAGAGCGGTATCTTTGCTCCGGCCCCATTCGTCAGTAACAGATTGCCGATGCTTTCCGGCGAGTTACGGCTGGCGTCGTCGAAACGGCAAATGACGTCATAACTTTTACTGCCGACAAAGATTTGCGAGATGGCCTTTCCCCCAATTGCCAGTTCAATCATATCGGCAACATCGGAGAAGTTCAGACCATATTGGGCAATACGGTCGCGGTCGGCAATAATCTGCAACTGGGGTAACGGCGGTTCCTGGTCGATGGCTACGTCGGCGGCACCGGGAATCGTTCGCAACACATTCACGACCTTATCGGCTATATGGCGGGTATCGGCAATATCATCTCCGTAAACCTTTATCGCCAGGTCGCTGTGAGCACCGGCAATCTGGTCCATGACCATATCGATAATCGGCTGGGAGAAGCTGACGGTATATCCGGGCATAGTCAACAACTTTTCAGACATTTCCTCGATCAGGTCCGCCTTCGTCTTGCCGAATTTCCAGGTGTCGTAAGGCTTCAACCCTACTCCGCATTCGATATGTGACAACGAGAAGGCTTCGGCTCCCTCATCGTCGCGTCCGACCTGTGTCATGACATAAGAGACTTCATCAAACTGTTTCAATGTTTTGCGAAGCTCCGCTCCCATCGCCTTCGACTTCTCGATAGAGATACCCGGAGGCAATTGCACCTGTACCCAGATAGCCCCTTCGTCCAAAGGCGGAAGGAAATCTTTTCCTACCGTATAACTCAATACGCCGGCTGCCACCAGAATAAGGAACAAAGGTAACAGGACCCGCTTCGGTTTCTCCAGCAAAGCAATGATTTGCCAGTTATAAATCTCACCTAACTTTTCAAGCCAGCGGTTATGATAAATCTTCCTGGGTTTGTAATAAGCATAGAAAGCCAGGCCCGGTATCAGGAACAACGCCACAGCCAATGCCCCCAACAGGGCATAACCGACCGTATAAGCCATCGGCGTAAAGAGTTTCTTTTCGATATGCTCAAAGGCAAACAGGGGAAGATAAGCAGTGATAATAATTAATGTAGAGAAGAAGATAGGGCGGGCCACTTCGGTTGCACGGCGCAGGATTGAATCTTCCGTCAATATTTCATCAGGATGCCGTTCGCGCTTCTTCAGAATTGTTTCCATCATTACGATAGCCCCGTCTACCAGGATACCAAAGTCGATAGCTCCCAGCGAAAGCAGGTTGGCAGGAATATCGGTCAGTTGCATCAGGATAAAAGCAATCAGCAACGACAACGGGATGGTCAGGGCAACCAGCAAGGCACCACGCCAGCTTCCGAGGAACAGGATGAGCACCAGTACCACCAGCACCATACCTTCAAAAAGCGTATGGGAAACCGTATGCAATGTCGTATCCACCAGGTTCGTTCGGTCCATAAAGACATGCAGGCGGGTTCCTTTGGGAAGGGTTTCATTATTCAGTTCGTCGACCGCCTGATGCACTCCTTCCAGCACCTGCGAAGGATTCTCTCCGCGAAGCATCTGGACGATACCTTCCACTCCATCGGAATAATCACGGACACCGTCGTAGAATCCCAATACCCCTTTACGTTCCAGGCTACCATATTTCAGGGTTCCCAAATCATCCAGGTAGACAGGTACACCGTTCTCGGTCTTGATAACGATACGTCCCAGGTCCTTCAGGTCTTTTACCAGTCCGATACCGCGAATCACATAACTCAGGTCGCCACGGCTTAACATACTGCCGCCGGCATTCACATTATTCTTTTCTATCTTCTCGGTGATATCGCCCAGCGTCACATTATATTGTTCCATCTTGTGCGGGTTCACCTCTATCTGGTATTGGGTAGTGATACCGCCAAAGTTGCTGACATCGGCCACTCCCGTCACTTGCTTCAGACGGGGGATGACAACCCATTTATGCAGGTCGGTCAGTTCGCGGATATCGAGTTGGTCGCTTTCCAGTACATAACGGAAGATTTCACCGGTAGGCGAAGTCAGCGGGTTCAATCCCGGAACGGCATCATAAGGAAGTTCCACGTCTACCAGGCGTTCCTGCACACGCTGACGTGCCCAGTAATCGTCGATGCCGTCATCAAAAACCAGCACGACGGTCGAGAGGCCGAAAGTATTCTTACTTCGCATCACATTCAGTCCCGGCATCCCGTTCATCGCCCTTTCGATAGGGATACTGATTTGCTGTTCTATCTCTTCCGCCGCCAGTCCCGGCACCTGGGTAACGACCTGGACGGTCGTGTCGGCAATATCCGGATAGGCATCAATGGCCAGTCGGGTCCACGAATAATATCCCACTACAGCAAGAAACAGGAATAATACGAACATCAGCCCCCGCCGGTGTATCGCAGTATATATTATCTTCTTCATAGGATTTATCGCGCATCAAGTAAATAAAAGGCTCCGGTAGTTACAATCATATCGCCGGAGTTAAGTCCGGTCAGGATAACCGTTTTGCCGTCTTCTGTGACAGAAGTAGTTACCTTCTGTTTGCGATAGGCATTGTTCCCCAATGAGACAAGCACATAAGCGCCTTCCTCTTCCTGAAGGATGGCAGATGTCGGGATACGGATGACATCGGCACTTCTGTCGCACAGCTTAACCGTCCCGTACATAGCCGGCTTCATCAGATGGGCACTGTTGTCACATTCGATGAGGACTTCAACCGAACGGGTATCTTCGTCCAGCATTTCACTGACATGATAAATCTTTCCGGGCAGAGGCAGGTCGGGCATGGCTACCAGACGAATCTCTACGCTGTCCAGCGATTGTATCATTCCCATATCCTTTTCCTTGACATGGGCAGCCACCCATACTTTATTCAGGTTGGCTATCACGGCCACGGGTTCGGCATCTTCCTTGATATACTGGCCGATGACAATACGGTCGGTCACTATTTCGCCCGCTATCGGTGAGCGGACAATCAAAGGTTGTCCCAATACCAGGTCTTCCGGTTCTATCTGAAAGACCTTCAAAGCGGCAACAGCATTTTCATAGTCTTTCTTCTTCAATTCATAATTGACTTCCGCTTCTTCCAGTTCTTTCTGTACGCCGACCTTATTTTGAAGCAGGTCTTTTTCACGTTTCAGGCTTTTCAGGGCCAGTTCCATCTCCTGTTTAGCCTGATAATACCCTTTTCCCGTCTCAAAGAAAGAAGGAGAACTTATCTCAAAGACCGGACTTCCGGGCGTCACCTTCTGCCCCAACCGTACGAATGATTTGGAGATACGTCCGGCAAAAGGGGAAGCAATCTCGGCATAATTGGAGGGAATAGCTTTCACCACCCCCGAAGTGGAAAACTCCAGGCGGTAAGGTTCTTTCTTCACTACGTCTGTTTTCAACCGGGATAAGATAGGTGATTTATCCCCTATTTGTATCGTGTCGCCCCGTAAAGTTACGGCAATAGCAACCTCATCGTCCTGCTTGTTCTGGTTGCAGGAACATAATACCATTGCTGGAAGCAATAGCATAAGTAATTGTTTCATATTGATTTTCTTGTATTAAATAATTCTTTTCTTCGTTGCTGGTAATTATTTAATACAGAAAGGCGGGGCGCGGAGGCTGATATTACGTACTGAACGTACGGGAGTTATATACTTGTGTTGTTGAATGAACACGGAAAGAAGTACCCAGGCTGTCACCAATGTGAGACACAAGGCAGCAGCCTCCATCATGATATCATCCAGTTCTTCAATCGTATTAAAAGCGGACGAATTATGCGTATGATGCGGCAAACCGTCTGCTCCCGGAAGGAAGGGATGGGAATGGGTAATGGAATAAGTCGGGAAATAATGGGTATGGGTGAACGCAGTACCTCCTACATAGTAACTCACAAAGAGTACTATCAGCAGATATTTTGCTATGGTAGTAAAGATAGATTTCACATGCTCCCGATTTGGACACAAAGGTATCTATTTATTTTGGTAATACTTTTACAAAAAGGGAACGATTCTGTTATTATTTCCTGCTTTTCATTTGGTACACATTATTTTTATCCATTAATTTGCAAGACTTAAACAAACATTGATATGAAAAGGACTATACTTCTCTTCGCAACCATGGCCTGTATGACCATAACTTCCCTTCCGGCACAGGAGGCCGCTGTAAATAAAATCATTGAAACCGGACGTTCCGATAACCAGGTCATGAACCATCTGGACATACTGACCAACCGCTTCGGCGGACGCCCTATCGGTTCGGATGCCTATGACAACGCCACCGAATGGGTAGCCTCCAAGTTCAAAGAATGGGGGTTGGAAGTGGAGTTACAGGAAGCCGGAACTTTACCCGTCGGATTCAACCGGGGTCCGTGGTTCGGTAAGCTGCTTGGTGAAAACGGGATGGAGTTGCATTTCGTCACCCCTTCCTATACCTCCGGAACGAAAGGACTTCAACGGGGACATGTACTGCTAGAGCCTCTTACACAGGATGAGTTCGACCGGATAAAAGGACAGTTGAAAGGCGCCTGGGTACTGGTAAACGGCAAAAACACGGGCTGGCCAATCAATTGGTCGGCAACAGCAGACTATGACCGTGCAGGTGTTATTGCAGAAAACAACACAATCGCTCAAAAGAACCGTGAGATAATGAGGGATAACTGGGTAAATAAAAAGAATACCCCCTTACTGCCTTTAAATGATGAAAAGCCGGCTCTCTTTTACAAGGAAATGTGCGAAGCCGGTGTCTTAGGTTTTATCCAGTCGGCTTCTGTCCCACTGCGTGCACTTTATGATAAGAATGTCGTATTCGATAAGGACATGACCATCGAGAAACTACCGGCCGTACCCGATATCAAACTGGATGAACATCAATACGCCATCATCAAACAGATGGTAAAAGAGCGTCGTTCCTTTATGCTGGAGTTCGATATACGTAACCATTTCCGCCTGGGACCGGTCAAATATTATAATGTAATCGGTTCCATAAAGGGTAGTAAACATCCGGGGGAATATGTTATGCTGAGTGGCCACCTCGATTCTTTTGATGTAGGAACCGGCGGGGTCGATGACGGTTCAGGCGTTACTCCTGTTATGGAAGCAGCCCGTCTGATTGCCACGTCGGGAGCAAAACCTAAACGCACGATGCTTTTCTGTGCTTTTGCAGGTGAAGAGTTCGGTTTGCTCGGCGCACAGGCTTGGGTAAGGGGTAATCCAAAGAAGATGGATAAAATATCGAATCTGTTCAACCGTGACGGCGGACCTACTCCTCCGGTGGGTATTAGTGTGCCGCAAGCCATGTATGATGATTTTGTGAAGATATGCGAACCGGTAAAGAAGATTAATACCGAATATCCGTTCGAAGTCAAAGTAGCCGAACCGCGTAAACAGCCGACCACCATAGGCGGTACGGATGCTTCCGTCTTTGCACTGGATGGCGTACCGACCATCGGCTTTATGGAGAAAGACATCAAAGGCTATAACTTCAGCTACGATGAGATATGGCACACGGAGCGTGACTTATACACCAAGAGCATTCCTGAATATCAACAACATGCTGCAACGGTCATGGCTATTGTCGGCCTGGGAGTAGCCAACCTCGACCATCAGCTATCACGCGAAGGATTATATCTGAAAGAAGAATAAGAGTAAATCAGGCTACCTGACGACACAAATAAGGCAGACGCCTCTGGGCATCTGCCTTATCTCTTTTACGGTTGTAAACCTTTTTCGATACATGCACCCGGTTATGACTGACCGGACGTCCGTGATTCTCTATTTCCGCTTCCCGGCTTCCCTTGCGGTTTGCCTTGATGTACTCGTCCAGCGGAGAGACTTTCTTTTTCTTCTTCATAGCTGTATTACTTTACGGCTACAAAGATACAATTATTTTTCCGGATATTGTCTTTTTGGATTTTTAGGGAACCATCCTTTCAATACGCGTTCTTCCTGCTCAAATACTTCCTTGATCGTCCAGAACGAAGAAAAGGCAAACACACCGCAGATGGCGGAGACAAAAACACTCTCTATCAGCAAAGAAGCAACCGTTCCGGCAATCCCCAGAAGAAGGAATATCCACCAGCATTTAGTCCCCCAATAATATTCGGCCTTGACAACTATCGGATGAAACAACCCGATTATCAGAAAAGTAACGATACCAATCAGTAGCCCGTCAAAATTTATCATCTCCATATTTGTATTGTTTAATATAAAACAGTTTAATCTGTCTCAACAAAGATACAAAAATCAACTGTCATTCCTCATAAAATATATCTATCCGGGTATAAACATCCAAAAACCGTTCACCCTTACCAGCACAACCCTTTATCTATATAACTATCCTTTATCAGTATTGCCTAAAAGCCATTCGGACATGTATCCAATGATTCTTTTGTCAGAGGTAGGTGTAAATAAATTTAGAGGTAGGTCTATTTTCATTTAGAGGTAGGTCTAAATCAATTTACACCTACCTCTAAATAAAAAAACATTAGTACTATCCTTTCTTTTCATCCTAGACGAAAAGGAATCATTGTAGAGAGTTTCCTTATATGATTTATAAAAAAAGGCATCCCGCAATGGAATGCCTTTAGTATATGCTATAAAATCTAAATCTTATTCAGCCTGAGCAGGAGCTTCTGCCGGCGTTTCTTCTTCAACCGGAGCATTTGCTGACGGCTGAGCAGTTCCAAAGTTAGGAGCTACCGTATTCGGGTCGATTGTAACAGCATTGTTTATCTGTTCTTTGATTTCAGATTGTGTAGTAGTTGTTGCTCTTGGGATAAATGCTGTAATAACGATACTACAAACAATAACAAAACCAGCCAGGCCCCATGTTGCTTTTTCCAAAAAGTCTGTGGTTTTACGTACACCCATAATTTGGTTAGATGAAGAGAATCCCGAAGCCAGACCTCCCCCCTTTGAGTTCTGGATCAATACTATCAAGATCAGAAGTATTGAAGCGATCAGGATTAGAATAGAAATAAATACGTACATTTTAGTTTTATTTTTTAGTGTTAATAATCAATTTTTCCAAAAATCTAATTTGGTCTGCAAAGTAAGCATTTTTTTCTGGATAATTCAAATATAAGTTTTTAATAATTTGCAATGCCTTCTCATACCGTTTCTGTTTAACATAAATATGAGCCAATGTCTCGGTAAAATAAGAATCATCGTCCAACGATCGGGGTTGTTCGTTCTCCCCTTCTTTCAATGGTCCCTGAGCAGATGGATCATCCGGTTGCAGGGATAAGACCAATCCGCTGCCCGGTGCCCGCTGTTCGTCATTTTTAATGAAAGAATCGATCAGGTCATGGTGCTGAAGTTTAGCTTCCGGCTCCTCTTCCGCCGATATATCATCCTTTGACAACGACCAATATATATAATCAGATGAAACAGAAGGCTGAAACAATATGGTAGGATCAGCCGCCTGTTGTTCTCCTTCACTTTCACGATCAGCCAGAAAAGCATCGATCAGGGAGAAAGAGTCTGTTGCCGGTTCATTTTCTTCCGCAGATGCCGCAAATGGCATCCCGTAACGTTCTCCCTCGATCAGTGCGAATAATTTTCTTCTGTCCGGTATGTAAACTGCCATTCTTTTCAGTTCTGCGGCAAAGCGTATATCATTCAATACAGCCAGATTCTTCAGATAAAGCATCCGGGCTATATGGAAATACGGATATTCGGCCACTACCTGCTGTAACGGGGAAAGTGTTTCCTTCGTCAGCAAAGAGGGGTCTTCCATCAGTAGATATAAGTCTGCAGCTTTCATATATTACCAATTGGCTACGGTTGCATTATAAATCTGATCCGTCAACTCGTCAATGATCTCCGCACAGAGTTCGGCCTGTACATCCTGTAACATCCGGGTAGCATCAAACTCACGATAAGCAGAAAAACTCTGTGCATCAAAATCCTCATCAGGGTTTGTACGATTAGAATAACTCACGCGCACAGTTATCGTCAACTTTGTCTGTGAAGACCAGGCATCTTCCTTAACAGCCATTGGTGTCAGTTCATATCCGGTAATCTCACCTTGCAGCTCCAAATCACCATTATTGTTGACCATCTGAAGGCGTGTCTGACGGATATAAATATCCTTCAACGCTTCAGTAAACTCCTGTGATAACGGAGGATAAACCAAAGGTGCCTGATTTGGAAAGTCCTTAATAGTTATCGTTTTTACCTTTGTATAGTCAATCGAAGCTCCATTGAACTTGTAGGAAATGGAACAGGCCGTCACCATGACTTCTATCAGTAAACAAAACCAGATTATATTTTTTCTCAACATATTATTCCAAATTATATTCTTTAATCTTTCTATAAAGAGTACGTTCTGATATTTTCAGATCAGCCGCCGCATTTTTCCTCCGTCCGTTATGTTTCTCCAATGCTTTACGGATCATCTCTTTCTCTACTTCTTCCAAAGAAAGAGTTTCTTCTTCCTCTACGGCTTCCGCTTCCTGAATCGGAGCAGAATGTACCGGACGGATCGGATGGGCATAGGTTGTCTCATCGGCAACCGGCATAGGCATCTTGCCTCCCATTATATCGTGAACCAGCTTTTTCAGATCATTGACATCTTTCTTCATATCGAAAAGGACCTGGTAAAGTATCTCGCGTTCACTATTGAAAAACTTCTGGTCGTTATCCTGTTTTTTGACCAGCACCGGATATTTTTCCACATTCAGATCAGGAAGATACAAACGCAGAACGTCTGCTGTAATATCACGGTTCTCTTCGATAACCGAAATACGCTCCGTTATATTCTTCAACTCACGGACATTACCCGGCCAACGGTAGGAGGTCAGCAGCTGTCGTGCTTCATCATCCAAGCGAACCGGCGGCATACGATATTTCTCCGCACAGTCTCCGGCAAATTTACGAAACAACAAGATAATATCATCCGGACGCTCACGCAACGGAGGGATCTGGATAGGTACGGTATTCAAACGATAATACAGATCTTCACGGAATTTTCCGTCGGCTACCGCCTGTATCAGATTAACATTCGTTGCAGCAACAATCCTCACATTTGTTTTCAGCACCTTTGAAGAACCGACTTTTATAAACTCACCGGTCTCAAGCACACGCAGCAAACGGGCTTGTGTCGGGATAGGCAGTTCCCCTACTTCATCCAGAAAAATAGTTCCGCCGTCGGCTACTTCAAAATATCCTTTACGGTCGGCCAAAGCTCCGGTAAAAGAACCTTTTTCATGTCCGAACAACTCTGAGTCAATCGTTCCTTCCGGAATGGCACCACAGTTTACGGCTATATACTGTCCGTGTTTACGCGGACTGTTCTGATGTATAATCTGTGGAAAAGTTTCTTTACCGACACCACTCTCCCCGGTAATAAGCACAGACAAATCTGTCGGAGCCACCTGTAAAGCGACATCGATTGCCCTGTTCAGGCCAGGGCTGTTTCCTATAATTCCAAAACGCTGTTTTATTTGCTGGACATCAACCTTAATCATCATATCTTCTATTGAATATCTGTAATTATTTCAGTTTGTCTGCCAAAATTACAAATCTTAATTCAAATTCCAGCTATCAGGAGTAGATTCTATCAGCGGTTTCTCATTTTTTTGCAGCATAAGTGCGATTGAATAAAAATTCAGCCAGTGCCGTATCATCTGCAAAATTCTTCATTTCTTCCGGAGAGATAGGTTTCCCCACATACACATCGACCGTTTTACCGCGTTTGTTGAAGGCTTCGGCAGGAATGCGCAAAGTACGTATTTTCCAACTGATACTTCCCAACCAGTAAAAGAAGCGGGAATTAAGAAAATCAAAGTAAACTGGATATACCGGTACATTTGCCTTCCGGATCAGGCGAATCACGCTATGTGTCCAGGGCAAGTCATGGATCTCTTTATCATCCTTATTATAAAAGGAAATCGCCCCAGCCGGAAAGAATCCCATCGGATGCCCTTCTTTCAGTCGCTGCAAAGAATAACGCACCCCGTTTATGTTGGCCGGATTCGGACCATTACCGGTTGAATCGGGCAGCACCGAAACAAAATTATCCTTCATGGCACCGATCTTCACCAGAATTTCGTTCACCATCACTTTAAAGTCCGGACGACGAGCGGCCATAATGTCGATCAGTATAATACCGTCGATCGAACCGATCGGATGATTGGATATGGTTATAAATGCCCCTTCGGGCAGGTTATCCAGTATTTCCGCATGATGCAGATTATACTTGATATCGATCAGAGGATCGCTCAGTAATGCTGTAGTAAACGCTGAGCCACGCAGATGGCAGTTATTGGCATGCACTTTGTTTACTTTGTCAACACTCAACCACTTAATCAATAATTTGCCAAGGAAGGTGCCTATACGGCTTTTGAAGAACGGGGCAGCTTCCTGCAAATCATTAATGTCTACTACGCTCTTTTTCATACTTTTTATTTATTCTATAAACGATGCGCACATTTTTTCGTGCTTGCGCATCGACAATAACAGCACGATATTCAATACGATTATCTCATACAGGAAATAAACCCATACTTCGCCGACCAATACAACTATAAACATAACGATCGTACGTCCGTTAAATGTCAGGAGATCAATATAACGCATTAACTCACGACTTTGTTTACGAAAAGCAATACGCACATTTTCCGGAATATCATCCCCATATTTGGCATGGAGGCTCTGCAACATACGTTGCAAGGCAGGAGTGGCTTTCACCTGAAGTAATGTGTATCCCCTATAAAGGAAATAAAAAGTTTTATTGATACCCAGCTTCATCTCCTTATGACGGGCAATGACCTGTTCCAGCGACTGGAACTCAGCTCCTTTGTCCTTACTGATAAAATAGAGATGTAATGTTTTATAATAATCGGTTATATTAGCCTGCACCAGATGGGATAAACCGGACACAACGGCCAAAGCAAAAAACCAATAAGTACCATACTCATGAGACAGACGAAGGGCAAAACCGACATAGATAGAGGCAAACCAGATATCACCGGCAAATCCGTCCAATATACGTCCGATAGCGGACTTGATACCTGTCAGACGAGCTAGCTGTCCGTCTACGCAATCCAGTATATTGGCAAAAACCAACAATAAAATACCACAAATAGTATAAACCAGATTATCATGATAAAACATGAAGCCGACAGCAGCTCCCACAAATATAGAAATGACCGTTACCATATTCGGGGTAATCCCCGTGCCGCGCAACATACGAGCGATACGAAAACCTATCGGACGGTAAAACGCCCGGTCGACAACATTTTCTGTTTCTATTGATTTTAGTGATGCTTCGTATTCTTTATCCAAATTACTCATGATCTATTATTTATACGAATATCCGCCGTCTACAACGACCACTTCGCCATTAAAATAACTATTTTCTATTAACATCTTATACACTTCGGCCAACTCTTCCGGATCACAGAAACGGCCTAAAGAAACTTTATTTTCTATATTCCGCCGTATTTCTGCCGGTTTAGTCTTCTGCCATTCGGTATCGACAAACCCGGGAGCAACTGCGTTCACACGCAATTCATAAGGAACCAGGAATTTAACCATATTCTTCACTAAGGCATGTACAGCACTCTTTGTCACTCCGTAAGCCAGAGATACCGAATGTGGCTGGATCCCCATCAGGGAACCGGTAAAGACCACACTACCACCTTTATTTATCCGTCCGACAATACGTTGCAATAAGAATACCGGAAAATGAACATTAGCAAAGAATACACGTTCCCAATCAGTAAGTGACAAATCCTCGAACGAATCGCGGCAAGTCAATCCCGCATTAAAGATCAGTGCATCTAAAAGCAAATTCTTCTCCTGCAAATAAGCATCTATTTTATCAATGGACTCTTTTTTTGTAATATCAGCCTCTAGCACAGACACATTGATTCCGAATTGCTGTTGCAAACCTTCGCGGGTTTGTTCGGCCATCCCGGGATCGGAAGCATAAGTAAGCACAAGGTTATACCCGGCTTTCCCCAAACAGAGAGCCACCGCTTTACCTATACCCTTTGTACCACCGGTAATTAAAGCACACTTTTCCATGAGTAATCTTTATTCCTCCCCTTTTCCCTTTACAGTGGCAGGTTTAGCATGTCGTTGATATTTTAGATTTTCTTCGTAAGAATCATGAATCGTTTTCTTCAGATTAGAGGAAGAAACACCGGTTCCATAAGGGAAATAAAAAACCTGTACGCCTAAATCTTTTAAATAATCATATTTACCGTACCAGTCATCCCCCACAACAAAAGCATCGATATTCAGCTTCTTTACGATCTCCGTATGATCCAGTGTATGCTGCGGTATTACAATATCCGGAGTTTTCAACGCTTCAATAATTTGAAGGCGTTCATTGAACGGGATAATAGGATTCGCTTTATAAGAAGAAACCAGTTCGTCCGTGCTCACTCCTACAATCAGGATATCAGCCAGGCTACGGGCATAATTGATCATCCGGAGATGATTATAATGAAACATATCGAATGTTCCGGAGGTATATACGATCGTTTTATCTTTAAACATAATTCATGTTGCAATTTTGAACCACAAACTTACGCAAACTTTTCCTATCAAAAAAAGATTGAAGTCAAAAAGCGCAATACAGACCATATTATTATAAAATACAACAGATATGGACCGTTAGTCTTTATAACAAATATCCCCTGAAAAAGCATGTTTCCAGGGGATCTGTTTTTTATTATTTACTGAGGACAAACCTCTGCATCGTCATCTTTGGTAAGATCCAGCTTTTCATTATCGCCTCCCTTATCAAAATATTGCTTGCGGAGAGGATTCGCAGTAGCTTCCCGATAATTCAACCTGTTCCGGTAAATATCCAGCGCAGTATATAACGCCTGGCGGAATGACTCTTCGGAAGCCACATTCTGTCCGGCTATATCGTAAGCTGTTCCGTGAGCCGGCGAAGTACGGACAATCGACAGACCAGCCGTATAGTTAACCCCGTCATCCATGGCCAGCGTTTTGAACGGCGCCAAGCCCTGATCATGGTACATCGCTAATACGCCATCAAATTTGTCGTACATCTGAGAGCCGAAAAATCCGTCTGCCGCATAAGGTCCAAAAGACATGACACCTCTTTTTTCCGCCTCTTCCATGGCCGGAATAATGATCGTTTCCTCTTCTTTTCCCAGTAAGCCATCATCACCTGCATGAGGATTCAATGAAAGCACGGCAATACGTGGTTTTACAATCCCGAAGTCCTGTTTGAGCGACTGATTGAATATGCGCAATTTCGACACGATATCCTCTACGGTTATTCTGGAAGGAACTTCTGCCAATGGGATATGTCCGGTCACCAAAGCAACACGCAGACCATCCTTCATCAAAATCATCAACGCTTTCCGGCCCACTCCGCCAAAACGCTCCTCCAGATATTCGGTATGTCCCGGAAAATGGAACTGGTCATTCTGGATATTATGCTTATTGATCGGTGCTGTCAGCAATACATCTACAGCACCCCGTTTCAGGTCTGTAACAGCAGCTTCCAAAGCTAAAAATGCAGCTTCTCCGGCTATCGATGTCGACTGCGATAATTCTACTTTTGTTTCATCGTCCACACAGTTGATGATATTCACCCGGTTAATACCGGCATCTTCTGCCTGGGAAATGATGTTCATATTCACAGGAGGCAATTCCAACGCTTTCCGGTGATAAGCTGCGATTTTTGATGATCCGTATATAACCGGAGTACAAAGTTCGGCAACTCTGGCATCCGAGAATGTTTTCAGTATCACCTCATATCCGATGCCATTTATATCTCCGTGGGTAATGCCCACCTTAATCAATCGTTCTTCCATGTATTATGTTTGTTTATTTCTTACTTTCCGGTATGTCGAGCTTTTCTTCCACCGATTTTTCAAATTCACCCGGTAAGCGAAGTGTATATAAAGCTGCTTCGATACGGCGGATAAAATTACGTTTATCTGTTTCAGGAGCAAAAACAAAGCCTTCGGCTACAACGACCCGGTTATTCTTTTCATCCAGACGGACATGACTGACAAACGGTCCGCCCATCATATCACCGACCATCTTCCACAAACCGCGTAGCACACCGCAATATTTGCCATTAACAGTGATCGGCGTATAATCAACCCCAAAACGGGACTCAGTCGTCATATACGATTCAGGGAAAGCTCCCGGCAGATTTTCCTTCAACACCGAGTCGCGCTTTGCTACCAGATATTCCGCCGTGAAGGTATTCGGATCGGTATAAGGGAAAGTATATACAATCAAATCTGTACGACCAGTATTGGCATTATTGGATGCCCAGAAGAAATCTGTCGTATCACGATAATAGGTCATATTAGACGGAGCATTCAGCATCAGGTCATGATTATTTTTCAGGTTATCCATGACAACTGTACTGTAATCTTTCTCCAACTGGCCAATCGCCCGGTTCATTTCAACTTTCACAAAGAAATCAACCAGCGCTTTCGGATGAGCCTGTGAATATTCAATAATAGCTTCAGGAGAAGGAGCATTCAGTGTCACAACTACCTGCCCTTTAGCCCAACGGTCGTTTTCATAGCTTATCGAAGCCTTCGTGTAAATAGACGGATCAATATTTACAATCAGTATATTGCGGACATAAGTCAATAATCCGTCGAATTGTGAAGGATCTACATAAGTAATCTTCAATGCAGGTTCAGATTGAGGAAGACCAGGGACATCAGATGTCAGCTCTTGTTTAATAGCCTTTCCCGAAGGGCCATCCCAATCAGCTTTTTTCATTACAACTACAACCTCATAAGCAAGGCCTGTGGCCCGTTTTCCAACCGGTCCTGAGCTACATGCTCCCAGCAATACCAGAAACATGAGTAAGCTAATCTGTAAAGAAATCTTTTTCATACCCATTCGTTTTTATAACACAAATATAATTCTTTTCTATCAAATGACTTGTCTTCTATCCGTTTTGTTGTTTTTTTGCTGTCGACAGCATTCCGCAGGCGGCAAATATATCCTCTCCTCTCGAAGCACGGATTGTACAAACAATCCCTGCATTGTTCAATGTATCACGAAAGACTTCCATCTTCGCCAAATCCGAACTTTCCAACGGGACGTTGGGGATAGCATGAAAACGAATCAGGTTAACCCTGCAATCTACATCATTTAATAAACAAATCAGGGCTTTAGCATGTTTCAGGCTATCATTTAAATTTTTAAAAACTATATATTCAAAAGAAACACGACGTTGATGGGAGAAATCATACTGCCTGATGAGATCAATGACGCCCTGTGCCGGATAAGCTTTTTCTACAGGCATTAAAGACAAACGTTCTTCATGAAAAGGAGAATGCAGACTGACCGCCAAATGGCAGTCGCTTTCTTCCAGAAAACGCTTCAAGCCTTTTGCCACCCCGATAGTAGAAACTGTTATCCGCTTGGGACTCCACCCATATCCATAGGTAGAAGTAAGGATTTCAAGGACCTTAAACAACTCATCCACATTATCCAAAGGCTCCCCCATTCCCATAAAGACCAGATTTGTCAATGATTCTGATTCCGGAACAGACTGGATTTGGTTCAATATTTGATTTGCCGTAAGATTGGCAGTAAAACCTTGTTTACCCGTCATACAAAACAGGCAGTTCATCTTGCATCCGACCTGCGAAGACACACATAATGTAGCCCTGTCGTCGGTCGGGATATAAACAGCCTCCACAAAATTGCCGTTCCCTGCAGCAAACAAATATTTAATCGTTCCATCGACCGATTTCATACAATCAACCGGAGGGAGTGCCCCTACCTCAAAAGACTCTTCCAAAAGAGTACGTTTGGCAACAGCAATATTAGTCATTTCCGCAATAGAGGTAACTTTCTTCTTATACAGCCAATCGGTCATCTGTTTTGCAGCGTATCCCGGTAAACCGACCTGTGCCGCCACTTCCTTCAGTTCGTCCAGCGTCATGCCTAACAATTGTCTCTTTTCTTGCATTGTATATTGTTATATAACGATTAATCCGGCACAAAGATAAAAAAAGCTGCCGGACTTTTCTGAATAAGTCCGGCAGCTTTCCTTAAAAAGGATTATGTAATACCTTTTGAGCTTTATTTGTTTAGAAGAAACGTATACGGTTGTCTTCTACATCTGCTTTGTTAACCAGTGACTGGATAGCCTGGAATCCGAAGCGATATGCGTTCGATGCATCCAACGTTTTAATTTCTTCTGCTTCGTTGTATTCTTTTGCCTCCTTGTTTCTGTCGTATACTTTAAATACATATACGCCATTGTTACCGGCAACCGGAGCGCTTACCTGACCAACCTCAGCAAGAGAAACCATTGCATTCAGTTTCGGTTCTACACCGATACCGGCGATACGACGTGTTCCGAAGTTGATAAACTTCACTGAATCAACTTTTGAACCCATTGCATCAGCATAAGCTTCAACTGATGTCAGATTTTTAGCCTTCAGATCAGCAGCGATCTTCTCACCTTTCTTCTGAGCAGCGATTTCAGCTTTCAAAGCAGGAGTTAAAGAGGCAACCGAACGGTAACCTTCTTTTATAGTACCTTCTACGCCTGCAATTACAAACTTATCGTCACATTCAAAGATTTCAGAGATTTTACCCTTATCATTCTGGAATGCCCAACGGATTACCGGACGAGAATTTTTAATGCTACCCAACGTCTGGTTATCAGCAGTAACATTTACACCTGCAATCAGATTATATCCGGCTTCTTTAGCAGCTTCATCCAACTTAGCCAAATCATTGTTCTGTGAAATGAACTGGTTCAACTCGTTATAGATATTGCTATAAGTTTTAGAGCTCGGAGATACTGTCATGTCAATATCCGCTACTTTATACTTATTCACATTAGCTGTCTTTTCTGTTACTTTCACCAGGTGAGTTCCATACAAAGATTTCACTTTTGCAATTTCGTTTACCGGAGTAGAGAAAACAGCATTCTTAAAGTCTTCATTTACACCTCTCAGTGCAGTAATTTCAGTGAACCATCCCAGTTCTCCGCCATTTTCAGCAGCCTGGTCTGCAGAGAATTCTTTTGCCAATGCAGCAAAGTCCCCACCGTTCTTCAGTACATTCATCAAGCTGTCAGCCAAAGCGGTCGTACGGGCTTCGTCCCCATTTGCCAACATAATATGGCTTACCTTAACAGAGTCAGGCCCCATTTTCTTGTCTACCAACTTGAACATTCTGTACTTATCGTTATCGAATACCGGACCATATACAGCACCCACTTCCGAAGTCGTTGCGAATTGTTTCATTTCCGGATCAAAGGCATTTTCTGTAAAGAAAGCATCCATGTAAGGAACTTCTGAATTTTCATTTACAATATCAGCCACCTTTTCAGAAGTCGTGAATTCTTCTTTCAAAGATTCGATATCAGCACTTGCCTTGTCATAATCCTCCTGGCTGGGACGAATGTCAACAGCGATATACTTGATCACTTTACCTTCTTTTTGTTTGTAAAGTTCCTTACGCTGGTTGTACAGCTTTTCGATTTCACTCTTGCTTACTTCGATTGTCGAGTCAGGAATACTTGCATACGACTGCATAGCATAAACAATGTCAGAGTTTTCAGCTGCGTCATTGAATGCTTCTTTTGCATCCAGCACGTTTGCTGCAACAGCCTTACTTAACAATGTTGTATATTTTTGTTCCAGACGCTGACGTTTAATGTTCTTTTCCCAGAACAACCAGAAATTACGAGCCTGGAGCAACTGAGCCTGCTGATCTGCAGGGTAGCTTGCAATATTGTCGTCGTCAATTGTTTTCAGGAAATTCAACAGAGCTGTTTTGTCAAACTGTCCGGTCTGCGGATTAACAAACATCTGCATCTGCTGGATCATCGGTGAAATGTTCTCACCCTGAACCATATCAAACAATTCTTCCGGACTTACAGTCATACCTAATTTATCAGTTGCTTCGTCAAGTACAATTTCCTGTACCATAGCATCGAATACCGACTGACGGATCTGATTCATGTATTCTTCGGGCAGATTGGTCTGACCGGATTGCATCTTGTACATCTCAGTCATTTCATCAATACGTCCCTGATAATCCTGAATTTTAATTACTTCCCCGTCAACCTTAGCAACTCTCTCCTGAGTTTGTCTGAAATAAGTAGAACCGGAGTTCAAAAAGTCTCCAATGATAAAAGCGAACAATGCCAAACCCACAACGAGTACGAGCAGTCCTGCTTTGCTTCTGATTTTTTCCAGCGTAGCCATTTATCGTTATTTATTTTTAAAGTTTATATTTTACAGTTTAAGGGCACGAAGATACGAAAAAAAGGATTTGTTACATCTTTTATTCCACTTTTTTTCATCAATTGCCTACTTTCATTCGCACAAGTTCTATTTTCGTTGCCGTTACTTTTATGATTTTAAAAGTATATTTATCAATTACGATTGATTCATTCAATTTAGGAAATTTTTGGTAGAAATGCAGGATATATCCGGCAATCGTTACGTAATCGTCTGATTCCGGGAGCTCAAGATTGAACTTTTCATTGAGAGTATCGATCTCCATACGACCGGATATCAGGTATTCATCGTCCGAAACTTTCCGAGCTACGTATGATTTCATATCATGCTCATCCTCTATCTCTCCAAAGATCTCCTCTACCAGATCCTCCAGCGTCACAATCCCCGCTGTACCGCCAAATTCATCCACAACCACAGCCAGACTCTTTTTGTCCTGCATCAGCACCTTCATCAACTTATTGGCCGCCATCGTTTCCGGGACAATGGAAACAGTCTTTATACTCTGTGTCCAGTCTTCCGGATTTTTAAATAATTCCGATGAATGGATATATCCGATAATATCATCTATATTTTCGTTATAGATCAATATCTTTGACAACCCCGTTTCAATAAACTTAGAACGAAGTTCTTCCATACTGACAGTCTTGTCACAGGCGACAATCTCCGTACGGGGAACAATACAATCGCGCAAACGGACATTGGAAAAATCAAGCGCATTCTGAAATATTTTCACTTCCGTATCCATATCTGAGTTCAGAGGAGCATCTTCGATACTTTGCTGAATAAAGAAGTCAAGATCCACTTTACCTAAAGTACGCCTGCTCGATTGAGTAATATTCTTTACACCCACCAATTTCAGTATCAGATAAGAAATCAGTGCCGAAAACTTCGAGATAGGATATAATATAATGTATATGATCAACAAAGGAACCGAAAACAAATTCAAAGAAAAGTTTGGATTCAATTTGAAAATCGTCTTCGGGATAAACTCGCCTGTAAACAATATCAGGAGTGTCGAGATAATAGACTGAATAAGAACAATCAGAGCCTCATTATCAACGAAACGGGCGATAAACGGTTCCAGAACAATTGCCATCTGTAAACCATAGACAACCAGTGCGATATTATTACCCACCAGCATCGTTGATATAAACTGGTTTGGATTCCGGTAAAAAATATCCAATATCTTACCGGCCATATTCTTATTCTTTTTATCCAGTTCATGCCGCAACTTATTAGAAGAAATAAAAGCGATCTCCATGCCGGAAAAAAAAGCGGAAAAGGCTAATGAAATCAATATGTACGTTAATGCATTCACATCAGTTCTATTTTATTGAATCCGGCTTTGCTATATTCACAGCCACAGAATCGCCGGTTGCAGTATTCACACGCGAAGTATCACGTGCTGTATCGCTGACAGGAAATGTTCCCTGCGAATTAAATATCTTATATTTCGTCATGTTCTGGTTCGACTTAAATCCGATGCCGGTGATAATCTTATCCCCTTCTTCCAGCTCAAAGTATTCATCTGTGTAAATTTGGTCTTCTTTCTGGTCGAAATACAGTATTGAAGTATCCAACTTTTTACCTTCCTGGCTTAATATACTCACATGACCAATCAGCTTATACAGCCCTTTCTTATCCCAATAATAAGCAGTATCTGCTTTTACACTTGCTTCTACATTAAACAAGGAATCAAATTTCTCCACGTAAACACCCTGGGGAAAATAGCTGTAAGGCTCCTTGGCTTTTCCGAACACCAACCACTCTTTCGCGTTCATCCGGTAACGGGTGATACCGGAATCAGAGATAAGACTGGAGACATCGGTCGTTCTCAGCGTATAGGTATTTTCCGGATCGAAGGTTACTTCCACCACTTCTTTATTCTCCTTGCCACAGGAAGCCATAAATAAAAGAAGCATAACAACTACCGCGAAAGTAGTTGTTATGCCATATTTGTTCGTTTTACAAAGAAAACGCGTTTCCGTCATAATTATCTGATTCTTGTTGTCTCACCGATCCAACCACCTACAGTAAACGATTTACCCTTTTCCAGATCCGGATGCATGAAAATTTCCTCTGTAGAAGGTAAATGAGCACGATAAGTACCGATCAATTTATTAGCTTCCTCTACACAGCTTTCATCAACCTGTTTTGCTTTTTCCCACTGGTCGATTGCCACATTGTAGGCAGCTCTTGCCAAAACACCGTCATTCGGAAATACATTCTTAACTGTAGCAGCATACATCTGGCCAATCAGGATGTACGGCTGACCATAGCTAGTATTTGTAGCTGCTGCTTTCTTTGCATATTCCCTTGCTTTTGAATAATTTTTCTGATCCAGATTAATCACTGCGATCATATAATAATCTTCAGCTTTTGAAGAAGGGTCTGTTTCCATATTGGCAGCTTCTTCAAAATATTTGACAGCTGTGTCATATTCTTTATTCTTTACAGCACGTTTAGCGATACCGATAGCGGCATCTGCACTCGGCTCAAGTTCATAAGCATAGGCTGCTGCTGCAAAGAATGCATCGATTTCCTGGCAACGAACACGTCTCAACAGAGAAACGATTTCTTTTAAAGCAGCCAGATCACTCTTGCTTTCTTCAACTTTCGGAGCATACAGGTTCTGCAATGTTTCGCAATCGGCAGCACCACTGTTTGCAAACGCACCGTTCACACTGGTTTTGAATGTTGTCAGGTTGTTAACTTCTTTTTCATTGTTAGCAGCCTGTGCAGCCTGCAACTGAGTATCCAGGATTTTAGATGCTTTCAGATAATCTTCAACATATTGTCCTTTGTGATTAGGATCATCAGCCATCTTCTGGTAAGAAGCAAACATATACAAAGAAACACCTAATGCTTCCGTATTGTCTCCATATTCGTTGATGATTTCACCCAACCAATTATACAATTTATTATAATCGGCTTTATCTCCCATTTGCTGGATATAATCCTGTGCCTTACGGGAAACGATCCAGTCTTTACCATAACGTTTGTCATCACCGAAATATTTCACACGTTTGTCATATACTCCCATCAGATCATCGATCAAAGCAGCTTTCTTTGCCGGATCTTTTTCATTGGCAATCTTCCATGCCATGATCTTTACACCATGCAGATAAATATCCTTTGTTGCAGCAGGACATTCATCGTAAACAATTTTCCAAAAATCATATGCATCCTTAAAATTCCCTGCCTTAGCATAAGGAACGAACAAGCTGATATTGGTTATACAACGGATACTGTCCTCACCAGATCCAAATTGTGTTCCATTATCTACTCCTTTCTGTGCATACGCGCCTAGTGCTCCCATAGAGCATGCAGCCGCAATTAATAATACCTTTATTTTCATATCTGTTTTAATTTAAGTTAGCAATTTAAATTAATCTACCTTTTTCTTCCAGAACCACATTTCATTGAATGTGTAATTAACAGTAAAACGGAAATACTGTTCATCAATCATGTTTTTACCACTTGGGTTAATCTTCGTGTATTCAAAAGACACATTTACCAACGAACGGTTATCAACCAACGGTAATCCAAAACCGACACTCACACCATATTCATTATAGCCATTACCTTTATATGCTGCATCATCTGTATTATTTATCATCAGATAGGAATTGCTATAATGGGCACCTGCGCGGTATCTTACCCGACCGAAAAAATTACGATTCTGATAATTTGGAATAAACTCGCCTCCGGCTGCAACCCGAACACGGTTCTTAAAACTATCTTTTGAATCATCATAATACGCTTTATCCCATGTTTCATACAGTACATCCGCAGCTAATGTCATCTTATTATTTTTCACATATGATGCACCAAAACCAATCGAGTTCGGTATATCAAATGCTTTACTCTTTGTCGTATCCGAAGCTACGATCTCGGCAGAACCGGAACTGGTTGCCGCATAAGTCATATTAATATAAGTCGCATTCAAACGGTTTTTGGGAGAAAAGGCCAACCCGAATGTAACATTTTCTGTTTTACTGATCGGGTGGGTATACTGAACACCAAAGTCCAGTTTTATATCCCGTACTTCCAGATTCTGATTACGAATCGTGTTCCGTTCTGAACCCTGTCCTACAATAGAACTCTGCTCATGCTTGATGTTTCCAAAAAGATATCCGACATTCGCTCCGACAGAAAGACGCTTCTTCCATATATCTATAGACAAACCTGCATACAAATCGTTTAATCCGCCGGAACCATTAAATGTTTCCACATAATTAAATCCACCTTCAGATGTTCTCCGGGCACCAAAACTATATCCGACATATGAGTAAGGTAAAATACCCACACTCATCGCAATACGTTTATGTATCGGGAACTGCATTGCAATATACTCCACATTCCCATTAATATTGTGCTGTTTATTGACTCCGTCATCAAACCATGAAAGCTGACCTGAAGCACCAAAATCAAACAAAAATGTCAATGAATCCATACAACTGTACGATGCCGGGTTCATCGGGTTGATCTGTTTCGACGATCTTAATCCGAAACCAACGCCACCCATTGCCCGTCCGGCTCCGAATGAACGATCCGCTAATTCACCATACCCAAAACGGGTATAGGGCGAGTTAGTATTATTTTGTGCCGCTAGCGACAACTGTGTCAATATAAGAATGCTTGCTATTAGTAGCTTATTAATCTTCAACATTATACTCTAAGATTCTGTTTAATCCTGTCAACACTAAATTAATGTCTGCAAAGATGGAGTTTTTTAGTCGGCTTTCAAAATAAAACGAATGACCGCCTGTTAAAAAAACCAAAAGGTTAGGATATTTTATCCGTAACTTCTCGATATACCCGTCCATCTCGTAGACTATCCCATTCACTACTCCTGCCTGGATAGCACTCTCGGTATTGGTACCCAATAAAGGGACTTCCTCCTGTTCCGTCACCAAAGGTAGTTTTTTTGTATAAAAGTTCAAAGCCTTGAAACGGGTAGTCATTCCCGGAGAGATATTCCCTCCCAGATAAGCACCCGAGGCCTCAATCAATTCGTAAGTAATTGCTGTGCCAGCATCAATGACAAGCAGGTCTTTTCCCGGTTCCAGGTAATTGGCACCGACAGCCGCAGCCAACCGGTCTTTTCCCAAAGTTTCGGGCGTTTCATATTGAACCGTTATAGGCAACTTTACAGTTTCATCCAAAAAGATAAAGCGCCGGAGCTTACCACGCAGGTAATCATTCAGCACTTCATTTTTGCCTATCACAGTCGACAATATTCCATGTTCAAAATCGTATTTCCCAAAGAGAGACTCCAATTCATCAACATCGAATTTCTTATATACAAAAGAGGCTTCCATGTGCTTCTTGTTGTATACCGCAACTTTTGAAGAGGTGTTTCCTTGTTCTATAATTAAATTCACGTGACTGAAATTTTCCGCAAAGAAAAGCAAAATTGGTGAAATAACACCTATACAGGCAGCACAAACTGAAAAAAAGAGTTATCCAAGCAATTGTATTTCTACCTGTGACCAAAACGATGCACAGCCGAAAAATCCCGCTAACAGCGAGTTGTAACCAGTTTATATCAGAAATCTGTCCCATCTGAATTTATTCCGTATATGGGTCTACCGACTTCCAGATAATCCATGCTTTCCCGACAGTATATTCTTCAGGTAGTAATCCCCAATAGCGTGAATCCTGTGAGTTCATGCCTTTGTCGCCAGCCATGAAATAATAGTTTTCTTGGAAACGATATCCGTAGATCGGCTTTCCATTAAGAAAAGTCGTAGAATCCTTGTATTGAAGACTACCCTATTGTTCCCATTCGATCAGTTTTTTATATAACCGGAAGTTTGTACGCCTTCCACATGAAAGAATCCGTTTCGGATGGATAGGGTATCTCCCGGTATTCCGACACACCGTTTGATGTAATATTTGAGTATATGCATTTCAATTTTATCCCAACTGTTTGGATGCGGAAAATTGAAAACCAGAATATCATTGCGTTTTATCTTTTTGAAACCGGGAATGCGATAAATCTCTGTTTGTTCGTTTCGCATGGAGGCAAACAGGTTGAATATGCGAGGTCCGACGGTCGGTTTCCAGACAAGTATATTGTCTCCTGTAATTAATCCCGGTTCCATCGAATCGCTGGGGATTTTGAAAGAGGCAAAGACAAATACCTGTAAAACAAGCCATAGAGTAACTGTCATACATAGCCAGAAGACTATATTGACGGCTTTGTTGATCAGGGTATGTATTTTTCTATGCTCTTTCATCGAATTAATAGCTTTTTATACTGTCGTTTTCAATAAAAAATATCCGTTGGTTAACGATCCTTTCCGGAATAGTGAACCATAATAATGCATTAGCGGATATTTGATCGTATGTTTGTGTTGTATCAGTTGAACTTGCTATTTGCACGTGTAAATATGACTATGATCAATAGATGCTTTCCTATTTTTCTTATATATCTTTTAGATCATATGCAAGAATATGATCATCCTCATCTATGCCATATAATGTTTTATTCTTCTCATTAATAGAAAAATACAGTACATTGGCATTCAAATATAGTTTATATTTAAAAACTCCGTTCCAATCGTAAGTATATAAAACAGAATTATTGTTTTTGTCTTTTCTTAGTCCAAAAAGAAGTGAGTCAGTAGCAAATGCCTCATAATGTATTTGCTTTTTTTGTTCAATTGCATATTTTGTATTTAATCCCATATTTGATAATCCTATTTTTGTTTTATTTTTCGTGTTCAGATCAATTATTATTATAGCATCCATATAAGTATAAAATAATGCTATTTTATCTCTGTTTGGTTTGATTACAGGATAAGCACTGTATATTAAATTATTTTCAAAATTTATACCTTTCAAATTGTTAATATAAATTGTATCATAAACTATATTTGAGCAATAATTTAGTTTTACATAAAACGGATTTGTGTTTTCTTTAAAAGTTTGAGATCTTATAGGATCTTTAGTTAATAAAAAAACAGAATCACTTAATTCAAAAACAGCATTAGATTCCTCAAATATATTTTTCATATCATTGCTTTTTGTGAAATCAACTTTCTTCTCAAAAAAAGTATTGTTGTTTTTTATTGATTTGTTGATATTTAATAACCCCATAAAGTTCGGATAGGATTGTATCCAAAGTAAAGATTCATTATTTTGTTGAAAAAACTGATTAAATCGTGTAAATAAAACGATTTCATTAGGTCCATTACCTTTGCGAAGAAAATTTCCCAGTATCTTGTAATCATTAACACTGTATACTTTTATTATTTTATTCTCATGTTGTTGAACAAATACTAAGAATGTATCAATTGCTACTATTCCTGTTGGATTCAAAATATCAATTGGAAGTAACTGAGGTGATAAAGAATATTCTACAGCCTCTTCTTTTATATATTTTGTCGTAAACTTATTATTTTCATATTTTTTACAACCAATCAATAGTATGAACGATAGTAAAATATAACCTGTTATTTTATTCATAAATCTTCTATTGTTAAAAATATTAGCTATTGTTATATCCTAGAAAACTACTTTATAAAAACAATTAATTTATCATTTATATATTGTTATTTCCTAGGAGAAACATTTCAAATTTTTACTAATATATTGGTGTCAATTCTTGTTTACTAAATATATGTATAGCATTTTCCAACCAAAGTAACACCCCATGCTGGCTTTTGTGACGTGGCAGCTCCACAAGGGTAGTGAACAGATGTATCAGATGAATATTGGCTACAAGTCAAATAAATATTACTATCATAACCACTAAAAGCAGTATAACAATCTTTTACAACCGTGGGGCCCCACCCTTCTTCTTCCCATCTAGCTAACGCCTCCACGTTAGCTAAAGCCAAGTCAGAGAGTTCCACCTCGTTCTGACTCTGGCTGTAATTCCAGCCTGCTGCAAGAGCTATGGCAGTAAACAGAACTGCCAAAAAAATCTTAAGTTTCATATCTTAATCTTTTTATTTGTTATTTGATCGGGTTATTTTCTATCTTTGCCTACTCTTCTTCGGATTTAGATAGTCGAATGGCACCTGTATCATTCTGTTTTGTCGGTTATATTACCATCATACACCTCCTTTTCGGGGTCTCCGGGGGTTTGCTTGTACTATTTTGCGGTTGTGCAGCAAACTCCCATTCGTTCGATCACCGAACATTCCCCTTTATCTTTACCTTGACAGGTTGATTGTTAATACTATTGTACTTGATCGTAACGACTTCATCGAAGAGACCTGTGTCTTTCGGTGTCATCTTAATTCCTACCCAAAGAGTTTCTCCGGGTTTTGCAGGTCGTTTGTCATAGGTGGCTGCTGTGCAGCCGCAGGTGGTACTTACGTCCACTATCACAAGGGGATTGTCCCCGATGTTTTTTATTTCTATGGTCGTCTCCTTTACTTCCGATTTGTCGAAAGTACCGAAGTCGATTTCTGTCTTTGTTGTTTCGGCTGTTGTTTTCGGTATATTTTTGTTCGGACTGTCCTTACCTGTAATCTGTTTCAGATACAGTTCTTTAACATCTGTGTTATGTACCGGATTCCCTAATACAGTGACTTTATTGTCCTTATCTAGCAGGAATGTCTGGAAAGTTATGTCTGCCGGGAATTTGTTCAGTTTGTTTAGTCGATCGTCTATATCAATACAGATAGGGCGATCGAATGCGTCTCGTTTCAGGAGGTAACGTATTTCCTTCGCATCTTTAGGATGCATGAAGAAGAGGAAAGGAACTTTTCCTTGTGTTACTGAATCAGTATATTCGATCAGTTCCTTCCATTTATGAAGTTGCAGTTTGCAACTGGTGCAACCGATAGAGTCTACATATATTAATACCTTGTATTCAGATTGTGGGATTTGGAAATCCGTAGTATCTGTCAGATAGCGTGTGAAGGTCAGGTTTTCAGGGAACTGTATTTGTTTCCCTTGCCATTCGCTGACCAGATGCGCAATCTTATTTTCCTTCTCTTTCTGCTTATTGTGGCAGGAAAAGAAGGTGGTTGCTATTAATAATATGTAAAGACAAAAGGCTTTCATATCGTTTGCTAAATCTTAAATTCTATAATCGGGTCATCGCTTTTCACCTCGGTGGCGACAATCGTATTTGTTTTTTCGTTTACATCAATGCCATGTATCGCATGGTCAAGGGTATATTTTTGTACCGGATTTCCTTTCAGGTCGAAAACATAAATAAATCTGCCTCCGTCTTCCAGTTCTTTTCCCTGCTTATAGGCTGCCAAATCATCTTTTAACTTCATTCCCTGAAATACCGCATAAATGTATTTGTCGGTAACTTTTATATCATTGAATCCCATAATTCCGTCCGGGACACCTGAACCGTCACGCGCTGTTTTGAACTCGGGCTCTCCGTTTGGGCCATATAAAACTAGATGCGTACTGTCTTTTAAATTGTAAATTTCCAGTGTTTCTCCCAATTGGGTGACCATTGCCAATATACCATTATCGGGATTATAGTCCATGAAGGGACGCCAAGCTTGTGCCAATGCCGGACGCGATGTCTCTTCTTCTGCTGCTTCGCTGGGAATAGTGCCGTGGTTTTGGATGGCTTTACCATTGCCATCTACTTCCCAAAAACGGTGCTCACCCATGTAGTCGGGAACTAAAAATCCCGATTCCATCGTATGAAAGTCGAGCGAACGGACTAATTTCTTATCTAATTTGATCTCTTCGACCCGTTCCGCTGAACCGTTAGTCGAAGAGATTTTCCAACGTGTAATCTCCATCTTATTGGCATCGAGTGCCCATAAAGAATCTAAGGAGTTGAATTGGATGTTGATAGCCGATAGCATTTCTTGTGGAGCCTCTCCACGTCTACCGAATGAGGCGATGTGTTTCCATCCCGGATAGGTAAATGCATGTAAATAATGGTCCATATTATGTAGGTCCATGACAACAGCGATACTGTCCCTGACCGCTACCCGGAAGGGGTAGCGGAACAGGATAGTATCCAGGTTGATTACCTGTGCACTGAGCGCCTTGGTTTTGGGAAAATCCGAGTATCTTGGAAAGTGCGAATCCGGAGAACTCGAACAGGCGGTCAGATAACTAATACCTATTAATAATATGGATAAAGGATACTTCATCTATCTACAATTGATATATTTTCTTTTAACCCAATCTCCATAACAATCAACGGAACCTTCTCCCAAGCACAGAACATCTATATATTCATCTTCAGGATTTGCCAGGGCTTCGATGTTTGCAAATGTCAATTCTGTCATGTCGTTTTCATTGCTTTGTGTCGTATATAAATAAGTGGCAGCAATAAAGGATATCAGTCCTAATGTTAGTTTAAATGTTTTTTTTCTCATCATTTATTGTATTTAAGTTTTGACGAAGATAGGGCTATTTATTTGAAAAAGCAAGTGCGTTTACTCTTTTGAGGTAATGAAAATCAAAGATCTTGTCATTTTTACTGGTTGACGATTAGTATAGTATGGAGATGGATGGATGCAAAAGATATGCAGTTTATATGCATATAATATGCAAGAACCTGTTTTCCGTTTGATAATGTTTTGTTTATGGCTTTGCATGAATTGAGCATATTTTATATTTAAGATTAAAGCTTATTGTTGAAAAAAATATTCATATTTTTGTTGAAATAAACAGATTGAATCTATGGAAAAAAACATGAGTCTATATTGGGCATTTTTTATTTTGTCGGTAATCCTGAGCGGAGGCATACTCTATTATAAGGTATATAACGAAATAAAGATAGAAGCGTATGATATTTTTGAAGAAGTAGTGAATATGGATGTTGATGCGCGGATAAAAAATGAAAAAGTTGTTTATAAGAGGGTGAAAAAGGAGCAGTTTCATTTGGATTCTACCTATATTCAGACGTCAGCGGGAATAGATGCCCAAAGAAAAGAATTAACGTCGAATGCATCCAATAAGTATAACCTGATGCAGCATTATCTCAGTGATTGTACTCCCGTGCAAGTTTCGGCCATTGATAGTTTGTTTCAGATTGTTTTACAACGAGCTGGCATTTCTGCTAAAACTGTTGTAAAATCTATAGGAAAAGATTTCCCAGATAAATCGGCTGATGTGGTTACTTACAGTAAAGACATCCCTTTTATCTTTTTATATGTCGATTTACCGATGAAAAAAATAGAAATGCCGGTTTACAATTTTACTTTAGGTTTGCAGGGCTTTATTCAATGTCCATTCTCTTATTTGTTAAAGAAGGCGCAGCACTTATTCTTATTCTGGTTTTTGGTATCAATTTTGGCTATTGCTTTATTGGTGCTAATACTATTTACGATAAGTCCGTTTATCCGGAAAAGAGGTAGAATTCTTTTTCCGAAAAATAAGGGATCTGATATTATCAAACATGTAGAACAAACAACCAGAGAGTGGCTAAGCGTTACAGATACAATTCTTCTGGATGAAATAAGTGGCGAAGTTAAGTGTGATGATGAAATAGTATTACGTTTGAAGGGGTTGAATTTAAAGTTATTTGCTCTATTTGTTAAAAACAAGGATGTCTGTGTTGTGTATGATCAGTTAAAAGTAGATATATGGAATAATGAGAATTTAAGTAATGCAACAATAAGTATACAAATTGGAAAATTGGAGAAAGAATTACAAACAAAAATACCATTTTTGTCTATTGAAAATATTCGTGGAGTAGGATATCATTTAGTAGTTTCTAAATCGCCTTCCGACAAATGAAGATGTATTTCTATTTTTGTTTTCTCCAACTATCAAAATGACATTACTCTACCAGGTAAATCGGATTAATATACCGGGTAAAATAAAATACCCCACCGGGTAATATTTTTTAACATATCAAAGTAGCTTTGAAAACCGCTATTTGCTATCAAAATGGCAATTCGGGATTTTGTATGTATTGCTATAAAAAGAAGGTGTCTGAAAAAGATGTCTTCTGACGATACAGAGACGCCTCAGAAAGATCAGTAAAAGAATCATAAAGATCGACCCGGCTCTCGAAATACCGGATAATTGGGCAAATGAAGGGGTTATTGTTGCAGAAACCCCGGTTATTGCAACAGAAACTCCGGTTTATGTAACGAAAACCCCGGAAAATGGAAATGGAAATCAAAATGTAAATTACAACATCTTTCTGATCGAGTAATACCTAACCATCAATTCGTTTAAACATAAACTCCCTATCCCTTGTTTATTAATCAGAACACTAAATTAAGTTATTATGGGAATTATCGGTTCGATTATTATTGGTATCCTGGCAGGCTTCCTGGCCGGGAAAATATTGAAAGGGAGTGGATTCGGGTTGATTGTAAACCTGATAGTCGGTATTATCGGTGGCGTATTGGGTGGATGGCTATTCGGCCTACTGGGACTAAGTGTAAACGGAGTGATCGGCAGCCTGGTGATGTCAACCATCGGTGCAATCGTTTTACTATGGATCGTTTCACTATTCAAAAGAGAATAAGCAGCTTTGAGAATTGAAAAAAGTATACCTTTATTATATATACAACTATATATATTACAGTTAATACTTAATTTTCAATTCTCAATTTTAATTTTCAAAGCAAAACCCCTACCTTTGTACGGTAAAAACAAATATCGTATGAAAAAGAACCTGCTTCTGCTTTTCCTGTTCCTTTGCCTGATTCCGGCAAAGGCACAAACCGGATTAAGCGACGAAGCGCAGATAAGCATATTGACGGCAGCTCCATCCGACGATGAAGTGTATACCGTGTACGGACATACGGCCATACGGGTAAAAGATACTTTACGTAAACTTGATACAGTTTTCAATTATGGTATCTTCGATTTCTCAAAACCCAACTTCATCTATCGTTTTACAAAAGGAGAAACCGATTATAAACTGGCAGCCTATAATTTTTCACATTATATAATAGAATATCAGATGCGGGGAAGTGAAGTGACCGAACAGGTACTCAACCTCACCCCCGAAGAAACCCATAAGATATGGAATGCCCTGATAACGAATGTACAACCGGAAAACGCCGTTTACCGATACAATTTCTTTTTCGACAATTGCGCGACTCGTCCGGTAGCTATTGTGGAGGAACAGGTAGACGGGAAAGTGCAATATAACAACCCGCCCGAACCTCAAACATTCCGCGACCTTATAAATTATTGCACGCGTAATCATCCCTGGCTGACATTCGGATGCGACCTGGCACTCGGAAGCCCGACCGACCGGATCGCCACCCCGCATGAAATGATGTTCCTACCGCTTTACCTGAAAGATGAATTCGAAAAAGCAACAATCGTGAACCCCGACGGAAGCGAAAGGAAACTGATAAAACAGACAAACCGGCTGGCTGAACAACTGACAGACGACAATAATGGCAGTAAGATATGGTTTACGCCTATGTTATGCAGCATGATTTTTTTCCTGCTGATAGCAGCAATCACATTCATTGAATGGAAGAAAAAAACATATTTCCGCCTGGTGGATTGTATCCTCTTTTTCCTTGCAGGACTGGCGGGTACGGTATTGTTCTTCCTTTGTTTTATATCGACTCATCCTTGCATCTGGCCGAACTGGTCGATTGTGTGGTTACAACCTTTCGCCCTTATCGCTGTTATTTTGTTTGCAGTAAAAAAGTTCGGAAAGGCTGCATATTATTATCATTTTATTAACTTTGCGGCGCTTACGCTGCTGTTGGCGGGTTGGTATTTCATTCCGCAACACTTAAATATAGCTTTTATCCCGCTTGTTGCCACGCTTTGGCTACGTTCCGGATACGGTATATACAGGGGTAATATGGCAATTAAAGGAAAATGAAGCGTATAGCTTGAATATATGATGGAAAATCGGATGAGAAAAATAATAACGTCGCTTATTGCAATCCTGGTAGTCACTAACCTGGAGGCACAACAACGTACCCCCAAACTTGTGGTATGCATCACCGTGGACCAACTGAGAGGCGATTATATAGAATACTTCTACAATACATTCGGTGAACGCGGTTTCAAACGGTTGATGAACGAAGGATTGGTTTACAACAATATCAAATTCGAATTTTCCGACATCGACCAGGCAAGCGCCTTCGCTACGCTGTTTACCGGAAGCAACCCTTGTTTCCATGGGGTTACAGGAAGTAAATACTACGACTTCGAGAATGATAAAGAAGTCTCTATCCTTTACGACAAAGATTATATCGGTAATTATACCCGCGAAAATTATTCTCCTAAAAAGATGTTCAGCTCCACAATCGGAGACGAACTGAAGATTGCATCCAAAGGCAGAAGCGACGTGTATGCCATTGCCCCCGATGCGGAGAGTGCAATCCTTTCTGCCGGTCATGCGGCAAACGGAGCATTTTGGATGGACGACATGAACGGGAAATGGGCGACGACCACCTATTATAAAGGTCTTCCCTGGTATGTGGACCGTTATAATAATGGAGTGGAATCTTTGTCGGCACGTCTGGAGCAGATGGTGTGGACTCCTACACTTCCATTGGACAAGTATAACGCTTTCCCTTACGTATTGGATGATATTCCTTTCAAATACACATTTAATGAAAAGACAAACGATTGTTTTCCGAAGCTGAAGACGACCCCTTTCATTAATAAAGAGATTAACCGGCTGGCCCTGCAATTCCTTGAATACGGTGCATTCGGCACACGAAGTTGTCCGGATATGCTGTCGGTTACCTATTATGCGGGTAACTACAAAGGAATCATGAACAAGGACTACACCCGGGAGATTCAGGATACGTATTATCAGCTGGATAAAGACCTGGAACAGTTCCTGGATGCCATCGATAAAAAGGTCGGCCTGGCTAATACCCTCGTCGTATTCACCGGCTCCGGTTATTATACCAGCGAAGAAGAATATGCGGACGGACTGCTGATAAACGGCGGAGAATTCCATCCGAAACGTTGCGTCGCCCTGCTTAACATGTATCTGATGGCGATATACGGGCAGCAAAGCAGTTGGGTAAAAGGTTTCTATAATAACCAGATTTACCTGAACCGCAAAGCTATCGAAGACGCCAAACTCGACCTGAGAACGATACAGGATAAAGCAGCCGAATTCCTGATGGAATTCAGCGGTGTACAGCATGTAACCACCGACCATGCCCTGCTTGCCGGTGAATGGAATGAAGGAACGGTTAAATTCCGTCAGGGAACGCACCATCTGAAACGCGGCGACCTGATCATCGAATTGCAACCCGGCTGGATCATCAACAACGACAACCCGAAAGAAAAGGTAAAAATAATTCGTAATAACGCAGTAATTACCCCGTTGGTATTTATGGGTAACGGCATCAAACCGGAACATATCTACCGCGAAGTAAAAGCCACAGAGGTAGCCCCCACGGTAACCCATGTGCTGAGGATACGGCCACCGAATGCATCCCAGAGTTTACCTCTTTGGGAGTTGACGATCAAAAAATGAGATCTTGACCGGTCACTGGTATTATTGTTAACCTCCCATCCCTGGAATAAACAAAATTTGACAAGTATTTACTTTGGCACGGAATTTGATAGTGATATATCATTCCGGTGATCAATTAAATCCGATCGTCAGCAAATAATCACTTTACGAAATAAAATAAATTAATATATATCATGGGATTTAATGAATTTATGACGAAGCTGTTCGGCAACAAGTCGCAGCGAGACCTGAAAGAGATCACTCCATACGTGGATAAGATCAAGGCCGTATATCCGTCAATCCAGAAGCTCTCAAACGATGAGTTGAGAGCAAAAACAGATGAAATCAAACAACGTATTCAGGACTATGTAGCCGATGAACGGAAACAGGTGGAAGACCTCCGTAAAGGCATCGATGATAAAGAACTGGAAGAACGTGAAGCCATCTGGGCAGAAGTAGATAAAATTGAAAAGGCTATCACCGACAAGATGGAAGTGGTCCTGGAAGAATCTCTTCCGGAAGTATTCTCTATCATGAAGGAAACAGCCCGCCGCTTCACGGAAAACGAAGAAGTAGTGGTTACCGCTACCGATTTCGACCGCGACCTGGCAACCAAACACGATTTTGTCCGTATCGAAGGCGACAAGGCTATCTTCCTGAACCACTGGAAGGCCGGCGGTAACGAAATTACCTGGGACATGGTACACTACGACGTTCAGTTGTTCGGTGGTGTCGTTCTTCATAAAGGTAAAATCGCCGAAATGGCAACTGGTGAAGGTAAAACATTAGTAGCAACCCTGCCGGTATTCCTGAACGCCTTGACCCGTAACGGCGTACACGTTGTAACCGTGAACGACTACCTGTCAAAACGTGACTCGGAATGGATGGGACCGCTTTATATGTTCCACGGACTTTCCGTAGACTGTATCGACAAGCACCAGCCTAACTCGGATGCCCGCCGCGCGGCTTACAATGCAGACATTACCTTCGGTACAAACAACGAATTCGGTTTCGACTACCTGCGTGATAACATGGCGATCAGTCCGAACGATTTGGTACAACGCAAGCACAACTATGCCATCGTCGATGAGGTCGACTCTGTATTGATCGACGATGCCCGTACACCGTTGATCATTTCCGGTCCGATACCCCGTGGCGAAGAACAGTTGTTCGAACAGTTCCGTCCGAATGTGGAAGTCGTTGTAAACGCACAAAAAGACCTTTGTTCCAAGTTGCTGATCGAAGCCAAAAAGAAAATGGCCAGCAGCGACCCGAAAGAAGTAGAAGAAGGTTCTATCCAATTATATCGTTCATTCAAGGGATATCCGCGTAACAAAGCGTTGATTAAATTCCTGAGCGAACAGGGTATCAAGGCACAGATGTTGAAGACGGAAGAATACTTCATGTCTGAAAATATGCGCCACATGCATGAAGCTACCGACGAACTGTACTTCGTGATCGACGAAAAGAATAACAGTATCGAACTGTCCGATAAGGGTATCGACCTGCTGACCGGCCGTTCCGACGACCCGACATTCTTCGTATTGCCGGATATCACTTCCGAACTTTCCCAGTTGGAAAACTTCAAGGGAACAGAAGAAGAAAAGCAAGCTAAGAAAGACGAAATCCTGGCTAACTATTCTGTCAAGAGCGAACGTGTACATACAATCAACCAGTTGCTGAAAGCCTACACATTGTTTGAAAAGGACGATGAATATGTAGTGATGGACAACAAGGTCATGATCGTCGACGAACAGACCGGACGTATCATGGACGGTCGTCGTTACTCCGATGGTTTGCATCAAGCTATCGAAGCCAAGGAAGGTGTAAAAGTGGAAGCTGCCACACAGACATTCGCAACTATCACTTTGCAGAACTACTTCCGTATGTACCACAAACTGTCAGGTATGACAGGTACGGCAGAAACGGAAGCCGGTGAATTCTGGGACATCTATAAACTGGATGTCGTAGTGATTCCGACCAACCGTCCGATTGCCCGTAACGATATGAACGACCGTATCTACAAGACCAAACGCGAAAAGTACGCCGCTGTTATCGAAGAAATCAGCGCATTGGTTGAAGCCGGACGCCCGGTACTGGTAGGTACGACTTCCGTAGAAATTTCGGAATTACTGAGCCGTATGCTTACCCTGCGTAAGATCAAACATAATGTATTGAATGCGAAGTTACACCAGAAAGAAGCCGAGATCGTTGCCCTGGCAGGTCAGAGCGGAACGGTAACTATCGCAACCAACATGGCCGGTCGTGGTACCGACATCAAGCTGTCGGCCGAAGTAAAGGCAGCAGGCGGTTTGGCTATCATCGGTACGGAACGTCACGAAAGCCGTCGTGTAGACCGCCAGTTGCGTGGTCGTGCAGGACGTCAGGGTGACCCGGGTTCTTCTGTATTCTATGTATCACTGGAAGATAACCTGATGCGTCTGTTCGCTTCCGACAAGATTGCCGGACTGATGGACAAGTTAGGCTTCAAAGAAGGTGAAGTACTGGAACACAATATGCTGAGCAAGTCAGTGGAACGTGCACAGAAGAAGGTGGAAGAAAACAACTTCGGTATCCGTAAACGTTTGCTGGAATATGATGACGTAATGAACTCACAGCGTAACGTAATCTATACCCGCCGCCGTCACGCCCTGATGGGAGAACGTATCGGACTGGACGTATTGAATACGATCTACGATACATCTACCGCTATCGCCGAAGAGCATTCCGATGGTCTCGACTATGAAGGCTTCAAACTGGAACTGTTCAAGACATTCGCGATGGAAAGTCCGTTTACTGAAGAAGAGTTCAAGAGCATGAAAGCCTCTCAATTGGGAGACAAATTGTTCGAAAACGCATTGCAGACATTCAAACGCCGTATGGAACGTATGACGCAGGTAGCCAACCCGGTTATCAAGCAGGTTTATGAACACCAGGGTGCGATGTATGAAAACATCATGATCCCGGTAACCGACGGAAAACGCATGTACAATGTTTCATGTAACCTGAAAGAAGCATACGAAACAGAAAGCAAGGTAATCGCAAAATCATTCCAGAAATCAATCGTTCTGCATACGATAGACGAGGCTTGGAAAGAACACTTGCGTGAAATGGACGAACTGCGCCACTCGGTACAGAATGCCAGCTACGAAAACAAAGACCCGTTGCTGATCTACAAGCTGGAATCATACAACCTGTTCAAGACAATGGTCGACACCATGAACCGTAAGACAGCCGCCGTCCTGATGCGCGGACAGATTCCGGTACGTGAAGAACCGACAGAAGAAGAAAAACAGGCAATGGCTCAGCGCCAGGCTGCTGCACAAGCCGCTCAGCAAGCTGCCGAACGCCAGCGTATCGAAGTAAAACAGGCAGGTCCGGAACAACGCCAGGACATGAGTCGCTATCGTACGGAGAAAACCGACATCAGCGGAAACAATGATCCGGAAGAACGTGCACCGCAACAGCCTAAACAAGAACCGGTTCGCGCCGAAAAACGCGTAGGCCGTAACGATCTTTGTCCTTGCGGAAGCGGAAAGAAGTACAAAAACTGTCACGGACAAGGTTTATAATACCTGACAGAATAACAGATAAGAAAAGGGTGGCTTGTAAAAGCTGCCCTTTTTTTCTATATTTGCACCAGATCACAATAAAGATAAATCCCATGACATTAGAAGAAAAGAAAATGGAATTCGTTGTTTTCTGTATCGAAAATGTTGCGGAACAGTTGAATGAACTGCCGGAAAATATTTATTCCAGATTAAATAACCTGGGACTTATTGATGATTTATTATTCGACTGTTACGAAGTTCTTCATACCCAAAGCAAGCAACATATAACGGAAGATATTATATTAGCCCTGAAAAACAGGGAGAAAGGAGAAATAAGTCAATGATAGTATATCATGGTTCTACCCTTTGCGTAGAAAATCCTTTAGTTGGCGTATGCCGTGACAATATTGACTTTGGCAAGGGCTTTTACCTCACAGATATATGTGAACAAGCCATTAGCTGGGCCAAACGGGTAGCTATTATTTACAACAAACCGAACGCATACCTCAATAAATATGAATTAGACTATGAAACAATATGCCGGAATTACCGGATATTATCATTTGAAACCTACAACGAAACCTGGCTCGACTTCGTTATGGCTTCCCGGCGTGGCGAGCGTCGTTGGTCTGATTATGACATAATAGAAGGAGGCATAGCCAACGATCGTGTATTCAACACTATAGAACTATATTTTAACGGTCTGATCGATAAAGACGAAGCATTGAAGCGTCTTAGTTATGAACAACCGAATAATCAGATATGTCTGTTAAACCAATCACTTATAGATAAATATCTGCATTTTATAGATGCTACTAACATTAACAAGGAGGAAAGAAACGATGTCACAAGCCAATAATACATTGCTTCAAATGAAATATGCCCGGATTATTATGGGACTTTCCAAACGCCTGGGAATCAGTAGTCGCAGAGCATTAGCGCTTTTTTATGAATCGAATACCTATCAATATCTACGTCAGAAAATAGGAGATCTGCACTGCATGAGTGATAACTACCTCATTGATGAATTGATTATCGAATATACCGGTAAACAGGGTTCATAAGCCATTGAACATGAAAAAAGTTGTCATCGCTGTCGACTCTTTTAAAGGCTGTCTTTCTTCTTCCGATATAGCGAAAGCTGTTGCAGAAGGAATTCACCATGTCATCCCCGGATGCGAAGTAATAAAAGTTCCCATTGCCGATGGTGGCGAAGGGACTGTTGAAGCACTGACACAGGCTACTCACGGACAAGTTATTACGATTCCTGTACATAATCCATTCATGCAACCCATCCAGGCCAGCTATGGCATAACCGGTGACGGACAGACCGCTGTCATCGAAATGTCGGCAGCCAGCGGACTGGACCTGATTCCCCGGAAAGAAGGAAACGTGATGCACACCACCACTTACGGAACCGGCGAACTGATAGCCGATGCCGTCGATCGCGGTTGCCGTAACTTCATCATCGGTGTGGGCGGCAGTGCCACGAACGATGCGGGTGTCGGCATGATGCAGGCCTTAGGAGTCCGTTTCACCGACGATAACGGCAACGAAGTAGAAAAGGGCGGAAAGGTGCTCTCTGCTATCTGCCATATCGACACTCGGAGCCAGCTTCCCGAGTTATCCGCCTGTACCTTCCAGATAGCGACAGACGTGACCAACCCTTTCTATGGCCCGCAAGGAGCCGCCCACATCTTCGGTCCTCAGAAAGGAGGCAATGAAATGCAAGTCGAAGCACTCGACAAAGGGATGAAACACCTGGCCCGCCTGATTCTTAAAACAACCGGCAGAGACATCAGTGACCTGCCCGGAGCAGGAGCCGGAGGAGGCATGGGAGGCGGCTGCGTAGCTTTCCTTCAGGCAAAGATTTCATCCGGTATCGAACTGATTACAGAATATATCCATTTCAAAGAAATAATCAGAGAGGCCGACCTTGTCATCACCGGCGAAGGAAAAATAGACAGGCAAACCCTGTTCGGAAAAGTCCCGGTCGGCATCGCCCGCATTGCAGCATCACAGCATATACCTGTTATCGCCATCACCGGACAAGTGGAAACTGATGCAAAAACGGACAAACAATTACTACAGGCCGGATTATCCGCAATCTTTCCTATACACCCCGCTCCAGTTAGTCTGGAAGAAGCTATGCACCCCGATTATGCTTTCCGGAATATCCGGAGGACAATAGAACAAACCTGCCGGACACTACTTATCTTTGTAAACAAGAAAGTAATAAATACAGACCATAAAATTTAGCATGACATGAAACATATTAACGGAGAGAACAACGAGATCACATTCATTTTCCCACATGACAGAATTGATTGTATTTCTTCTCAAAACACAAAATTCAATCAGATTATCAGCCAGGCCAATATTACAATCACTGGAAATAACAATCACATTTCAATGTGTTTCGATTCGGAAGACAGTGCGGAGGAATTACTGCTCAGCGACGGATTTCTCCTGATCGTAAAAGGAGATAACAATAGTATAAATATGGGAACGATACTGCTACGATGTTCTACTATTTTAGGCATGACTGGCTTGAAACTTATCATCGGACAATTGCCCGGACTGGGCGCAGGCGTTTCGAGGGTTGCCAACAACTGCCGGGTAGATATCGGGAACCGTGTGGTGATCAATGGTGTTACATTATATTTACAAGAAGATGATTCGCATGTCAGTATTGGAGATGACAGTCAGCTAAGCTGGGGCGTCGATATATGGTGCACCGATGCACATACGATAACAGATTTAGAAGGCGAACCGATAAATTTTGCCCGAAGTATAGAAATTGGCAAACATGTATGGATAGGAAAAGATGTGAAAGTTGGCAAGAATGTAAAAATATCCGATAACAGTATTGTCGGTTGGGGAAGCATCGTAACCAAAGAGTTTAATGAATCGAATGTGATTATTGCAGGTACCCCCGCCAAAATCATAAAGCGAGGAATAAATTGGGACCGCAGATGTATTAATAAGTATTTAAAAGAGAAATAAGACTTCCCGGTGCATTCCTTTATAATCAACCGGTAACAAGCCGTACATTAACAGATATTCCGAAGTATACAGATTACTTTACGCGACAAAAAGTTGATTATCTATAACATAATGTCATATTTTTCTGTACATTGCAGCATAATAACTATTAAAGACTAACATTATGATCATCGGAATTCCTAAAGAAATCAAGAACAATGAGAACCGGGTAGCGCTTACGCCTGCCGGAGCAAAAGAGTTGGTAAAAAGAGGACACACCGTATATGTGCAGCATACTGCGGGTGAGAACAGCGGTTTTCCAGATTCAGCCTATGAGACAGTCGGAGCAAAGATTCTCCCGTCGATCAACGACGTCTACCAGACTGCTGAAATGATCGTGAAAGTAAAAGAGCCGATTGCCGTAGAATATCCTTTAGTACGGAAAGGACAACTGGTCTTTACTTATTTTCATTTTGCCTCGGACGAAAAGCTGACGCTTGCCATGATGGACAGCGGCTCCGTCTGCCTGGCCTACGAAACGGTAGAAAATCCGGACGGTACACTTCCTTTATTAATCCCTATGAGCGAAGTCGCCGGACGCATGTCGATACAGGAAGGCGCACGTTTCCTAGAGAAACCCCAGGGAGGCAAAGGCATCCTGTTGGGTGGCGTACCGGGAGTGAAACCTGCCCGCGTACTGGTACTCGGCGGCGGTATCGTTGGCTACAATGCCGCGCTGATGGCAGCCGGAATGGGTGCCGACGTGACAATAGCCGACATCTCACTTCCACGCCTGCGCCATCTGGAAGAGGTCATGCCCGCCAATGTCAGGACTTTATATTCTTCTACGCATAACATCGAAACGGAACTTCCGGCGACCGACCTGGTGATCGGTGCCGTCCTGATTCCCGGAGCCAAGGCACCTCATCTGATCACAAAAGAGATGCTGGGACTGATGAAACCCGGCAGTGTATTGGTAGACGTAGCGATTGACCAGGGCGGTTGTTTCGAAACTTCACATCCGACAACCCATGCCGATCCCGTTTACACAGTCGACGGTATCGTACATTATTGCGTAGCCAATATCCCGGGTGCCGTGCCCCAGACTTCCACGCTGGCATTGACCAATGCTACCCTGCCCTACGTGCTGGAACTAGCAGACAAAGGTTGGAAGGAAGCCTGCAAAGAAGATAAGACACTCTATCCCGGATTGAACATCATTGAAGGACAGATTGTCTATCCCGCTGTTGCCGAAGCGTTCGGATTACCTTGTTATCCGGCGGTATTATAATCTACAAATAGCACGCAGATGACACTGATTGAGCAGATGACCGCAGATAAAGATTAAATTAAAATATAAAATCTGTGGTTATCTGCTCAATCAGTGTCATCTATGTGCCGTTTACAGACATTTCCTACAACCTCTTCTCCCCTGGTTTCATCCAACTTTGATAAATCAATTACTCCCTCTCTTTCCTTTATAATTACAAAAAAATGTAAAAACGCTTTGATACTTTTATTGAGGTTACTACCTTAGCGCAACTAATAATAAAAATTAAATCGTTTAACAACCATGAAGAAAATTGTTTTGTTATTGGCTTTTTGCCTGAGTATTGGAAACGTATTTGCACAAGACGCTGATAAACTGCGTGATGAAGGTGATGCTGCCTTGAAAGCAAAGAACTATGCAGAAGCTTTTACAAAGTATGACGGGTTCCTGAAACAAACAAACAATGAAGATGCAGACCGTGTTTTCAACTGTGCATTTGCCGCTTTCCAGGCAAAAAAGTATGAAGATGCTGTAAAGTACTACGATCTGGCTATTCAAAAGAACAAAAACATTGATGACGCTTATACAGGTAAAGCAATGGCATTGCGCAACCTGAATAAAGCTCCCGAATTTACTGCAACTGTTGAAGCCGGCTTGAAAGCTAAACCGGGTGATGCAGATCTGGAAAAACTGCTTTATGTATATTGCATGAAACAAGGTCAGGCTGTACAAAAAAGCGGAAAGATTGCTGATGCTGAAGAATTATACAAAGACGTACTGATCGTAAGCAATCCCAAATACAAAGAAAATGCTTTGTATAGCTTAGGAGCCATGTATTACAACGAAGGAGCCAAGATTCTGGCTGCTGCTACCGACCCGGCTAAATATGAAGCTGAAAAAGACAAGGCAGACGTTCAGATGAAAAAGGCAAAAGAATATATGGAACAGGCAGTAGCTCTCAATGCAGCGAATGCTAATGCCAAGAAAATCCTTGATTCCATCAACGAAACATTGGCTAAGTAATTTCGAAACAAATCACAGTCAAGTCTGTAAAATTATAAAAAGGAAGGGGCTGTGTCAAAACTACCTTGTCCCCGTGCTTGACACGGGGCCGCAAAAGAACAGGCCTTGTCAATCAGATATTTATACGGTCTGTTCCTATGCGATCTCGTGTCAAGCACGGGAACGGGACAGTTTTGACACAGTCCCTTCCTTTTTACTTTTCATGCTCCTTCGGTAAACCCCCGTTTTCATCCCAGCACACCCACTCCAGATTTTTGCTGATCAACGTCTGGCTGGTAATCTGCCCGCGTTGTCCACGGGTATATTCGGGAATGAATCCCACCTTGGCAGCGGTGATTTGCTCAGGCGACACTTCCTCGGGAGTCTCCACCCCCTGCCCGCTGGCCTGGCAAGTCAGATAGAAAGTTCCGACCCCCATCAGGCGCACCGACTGCCCCGTGCTCAACATATCGGCCAGCACTTCGCCCAGATTAGCCAACACGGCATATGTATCTCCCCGGCTCACGGTAGAGATCTCGGACAAACGGCGGGCTACATCATCCGTCGTAAACGGACGCTTCCCTGTCACCGCTCTCGGATACCACTTTCCTTTCTGCTTTTGTTTCCTGTAAAACGCCATATTCATTACTATTAGTTATCGGTGAACGAGGAATCATGTAAGATGATTGCATGAATCATGTGGGATGATTATGGCAATCATGTAGGATGATTCCTATCCTTTCCACAAAGGTAATATAAACAAGTCATAACATCGGAAGAATAGAGATATTTATTTCTCATCGGAATTTATAAGCAACCGACAAAACGAAAAAGGGGAGTGCTACTTTTAACACTCCCCCTGTCAAATATCTTTACTTATCTTCAGGACTTGAAGAAGAAGCGGAATATATCATTACCGTTTGCGTAGATCAGCAAAGCGAAAAGCAGGAACATACCAGTTATCTGGGCATATTCAAGGAACTTGTCGCTTGGTTTGCGACGGGCAATCACCTCATACAAGAGGAACATCACATGGCCGCCATCCAACGCCGGGATAGGCAATATATTCATAAAGGCCAGGATGATGGACAGGAAGGCTGTCTGCATCCAGAACACCTGCCAGTCCCAAACTGTCGGGAAAATGCTGCCGATCGTACCAAAGCCGCCCAGGCTCGAAGCGCCTTCCTTGGTGAATACATATTTCATGTCGTTCACATAGCCTTTCAAGGTATTGATACCCAGTCTGACACCGGCTGGGAATGATTCGAAAAAGCCGTAAGTACGGGTTACCGTCGGGTATAACTCCGTTGTACTCATCCGGTAAACACCGATCTTACCCGCCGTATCCGGTTGGATAACGACCGACTGTTCCATTCCGTCACGGTAAAATCCCAAAGTAATATCCTTTCCTTTATTCTGATCCAGCATTTCAGCCACATCTTCAAACAGAGGGGTTGCCTGGCCGTTAATCGAGACAATACTGTCTCCCGGTTGCAAACCGGCAGTAGCAGCAGGCGAATCTTTCTCGGAAAGTTTCTTTACAACCATCGGTACACGATCCGGACTGGCAAACCCTTTTCCTTCGCGCATAAAACGCTGCATCATATCTTCCGGTATAGGAATAACCGTTTCCACACCATCACGCAGGACTGTTACATTACTTGCTTCCACTACCTTACGGAAGCTGGACTGATCCAGGCGGTCCAGCTCCTCATTGTTGGCCTTCAACAGGATATCACCGTCGCGGAAACCTACCTCCTGAAATGCCTCGCTGTAATACATGCCATGCTTCATATTTTTCAGAGGCAAATAAGTTTCGCCCCAGGTATAAAGCACCATCGAATAAATAAACAACGCCAACAGGAAGTTAAACAAAACCCCTGCGATCATGATCATCAAACGCTGACCGGCCGGCTTGGAACGGAACTCATACGGTTTGGCAGGCTGTGCCATCGCTTCCTTGTCCATACTTTCGTCGATCATACCGGATATCTTGCAATAACCGCCTAGAGGCAGCCAGCCGATACCATATTCCGTTTCGCTGTTCTTCGGCTTGAATTTGAACAATGAGAACCAAGGATCGAAGAAAAGATAAAACTTCTCTACCCGTACCTTAAAAATACGGGCAAAGATAAAATGTCCGAACTCATGTACAAGGACCAATATCGATAAGCTCAGGATGAGCTGTAACGCTCTAATTAAAAATGTCTCCATCTATTTGTTTGTCTGTATTAATTTATTTCTTTTTACTCATATAACCTTCCCCGGTTTATTTTCCGGCTATCGTGTTCATGACCGAAGCCGCTACCCTACGTGCTTCGGCATCTGTCGCAACATAATCTTCATAGGTAGGCGTTGCGATAAAAGAAGAGGTCGCCATCGTCTTTTCAATCACATCACTCATTTGAAGGAAACCTATTTCGTCGCGCAGGAAAGCAGCCACCACCACTTCGTTGGCAGCATTCAGGATACACGGCATATTTCCTCCCGTACGAATGGCATCGAACGCAAAAGCCAGGTTACGGAAACGTGTCATATCGGGTTCCTCGAACGTCAACGTGGAATAGAGGTTAAAATCCAACCGGGGAGCCTTACTCGTCAAGCGCTTCGGATAAGAAAACGCATAACTGATGGGCAATTTCATATCCGGAATACCCAACTGAGCCATTACGGCACCGTCTTCAAACTGCACCATCGAATGAATGACCGACTGCGGATGCACCACGATCTGTATCTGTTCAGGCGTTACGCCGAATAGCCATTTCGCTTCGATCATCTCAAAGCCTTTGTTCATCATAGAAGCCGAATCGATCGTGATCTTTGCTCCCATGCTCCAGTTCGGATGCTTCAACGCCTGTGCCTTGGTGACCACTGCCAGTTCCTCCATCGTCTTCGTGCGGAACGGACCACCGGATGCGGTAAGCAGGATCTTTTCCACCTGATTCTCCCATTCTCCCGCTAAACACTGGAAAATGGCGGAATGTTCAGAATCGACCGGCAACACCGGCACTTTATGTTCCGTAGCAAGCGAGGTAATCAGTTCGCCGGCTACCACCAATGTTTCCTTATTTGCCAACGCTATGGCCTTACCTGCCTTGATAGCGGCAATCGTCGGTTTCAGGCCGGAATATCCGACCATGGCAGTCAGTACCATGTCGATTGGCTCCGACTGTACCACCTGGGCGATAGCGTCCGAACCGGCCCACACCTTGATCGGCAAATCTTCCAAAGCCTCTTTCAATTCGGGATATTTCTGTTCGTTGGCGATAACAACCACTTCGGGCATATATTTTCGTGCCTGGTTAATCAGTAAATCTACCTGGTTGTTAGCGGTCAGAGCATATACTTCGAACAGGTCGGCATGTTCGCTGACCACCTCCAAAGCCTGTGTCCCGATCGAGCCGGTAGAACCTAATATGGCTAAACTTCTTTTCATCGATTTAAAAAGCTATATATTCTTCTGGATTGACCGGAATACCTTTATACCACAACTCGAAATGGAGATGCGGACCGGTAGACAGTTTCCCCGTGTTTCCCACCAAAGCAATCGCTTCGCCGGCAACGACGTGGTCGCCAATCTCTTTCAGCAATAATTCATTATGTTTATAAACGGACAGGAATCCGTTCTTGTGTTGCAACTGGATCACATTTCCGAAATTGGGATCAAAGCCGGTGAATACCACCGTTCCGTCCAGAGTTGCCAGTACGCTTTCTTTCGGAGCAGCCACCAGGTCTACCCCGAAATGACGGGCATCCGCCTCGTAATGCGAAGAGACCACACCGTTTACCGGCTTATAGAAAAAGATACCGTCGGTAGGAACCGGATTCGGATTCAGCACCGTCAGGTTATACTTTTCTTCTTCCTCAAAACTCTTTACAAACTTCTCTTCCGATTTGCTGCGGGGAATCTCATAATTAGCATCCACATGGGCCAGGGAGTCTATCTGACGGATAGAATCAAGTTCGATCGTACCCGACAGGATACCGGCTACATTTTCCAGGTAAAGCGACTGGATAGAGATCATCCGCTCCAGCGAATCGGCACGCAATGCATTATCCACAATCTCCTTACGTATTTCTACGTCCAGATAACCCGGCAAATAATTTCGTATCGGTGTCTTAATGATAATCAGCGCAGTGAAAGCGATCAGCATGAAAGCAAACAAAGCAAGGGTAAGAAATGCCGTCAATTGCGACAAACGGAAAGACCATACTTCTTCGAGCGTCGTTTCATTGAAAAAAGACAGCTTGTATTTAAACCTTATCCGGTGCCAGAATGATTTCTTATTGTTCTTTCGTTGTTTTCGTGCCATGTTTTTATGTTAAAACGCAAAAGTAACAAAAACCGTATCTACACGGGCATTGTTTACTCTAATTAACGTTATTATAAATCAAGCAGACCTTCAGGAACGGATACCCGCAGTGTTTTGTTTTCATGATCCGCAGCCGTTATCAACTCTTCGGCAGCCGGAAGCAGCAGTTCATTGCCGTGATGGTCGATCTGCAAAAGTACATTGATCGTCGTTTCATCCACGTCGGTAATCTTGCCCAATTCCCCGTGACGCTCGTCGATCACAGCGTATCCGATAAAGCTATCCCATGACATGTCGCCCACCAAATCTTCCTCATCCGCATCTTCCAGCAGGAAAAAGACTTCACGGTTCGTAAACTCGCGGGCGGCTTTCTCGTCGTCTACATTCTCCAGCTTCACCAGCATGACGGTATCGGTCTTGTAACGGTATTCCTCGATAAAAAAGGGTACCAGGATGCCATCCATTTCACAGATGATACAAGGGTCTTCGACATCATCAAACAGGTCGCAGTTGGTCACCAGCGAGATTTCTCCCTTTATCCCGTGAGGCTTGGCAAACTGCCCGATCTTAAAAACTTCTTCTTTTCTTATCATAACAGGGAATGTCAGAGCCGGGTAATACGGGCTCCTATGTTATTCAAACGTTTATCGATATTCTGATATCCACGGTCGATCTGGTCAATGTTATGGATATGGCTGGTTCCTTCGGCACTCATTGCCGCAATCAGCAGGGCGATACCGGCACGGATATCCGGAGACACCATATTGGAACCGCGTAGTTTGAAACGGTTACCCAAACCGATCACCGTAGCCCGGTGCGGGTCGCAAAGGATGATCTGCGCCCCCATATCGATCAGCTTATCCACAAAGAACAGGCGGCTCTCGAACATCTTCTGATGGATCAGCACACTACCGACAGCCTGGGTGGCAACCACCAGGAAGACACTCAACAAGTCAGGCGTAAGTCCCGGCCAGGGAGCATCGGCTATCGTCATGATAGAACCGTCGATAAAGGTATCTATTTCGTAAGAATCGTGTGTAGGAATATGGATATCATCGCCTATCTGTTCGACAGTGATACCCAGGCGGCGGAACGACTCAGGGATAATTCCCAGCTTGTCATATCCGGTATTTTTTATGGTGATGTCCGATGCTGTCATGGCTGCCATACCGATAAAGCTGCCGACTTCGATCATATCCGGCAAAATGGTATGGGTAGTTCCTCCCAGGGACTCGACCCCTTCGATGGTGAGCAGATTAGAACCTACCCCCGATATGCGGGCACCCATCTGGTTGAGCATGGACGATAATTGCTGCAAATAGGGTTCGCAGGCGGCGTTATAAATGGTAGTTGTCCCCTCGGCCAGCACGGCTGCCATCAGGATATTGGCGGTACCGGTCACTGAAGCCTCATCCAGGAGCATATAAGCACCTTTCAAACGTTTGGCTTCGATTTCATACAATTGGCGTTCGGCATCATAGCTGAAACAAGCACCCAACTTCTGGATACCGACAAAGTGCGTATCCAAACGGCGGCGTCCGATCTTGTCGCCTCCCGGTTTCGGGATCAGTGCCTTTCCGAAACGGGCCACCAGCGGACCGACGATCATCACCGAACCGCGCAAGGACCCGCTTTTACGCAGGAAGTCTTCCGTATTCAGATAATCCAGGTCGATGGCATCTGCCTGAAAGGTATAGGTGTCGGCAGCAGGATGTTCCACTTTCACCTGCATGTCACGAAATAGCTGGATAAGATTGTTCACGTCCAGGATATCGGGAACATTGTGGATCGTTACTTTCTCCGAAGTCAATAATACGGCACAGATCACTTCCAGCGCCTCGTTCTTGGCTCCTTGCGGAGTGATCTCACCGGATAATTTATAACCACCTTCTATAACAAACGAACTCATCGGCTTTTACGGGGATAATTCTTTTTGTTAGTATTATTCCGGGCCAGGATATCGCGGCTTTCTGCTAATTTATGAACTTCTTCATCCAAAACGATCTTACCGCTTGACAGTTCGTCAAGGTCTTTGAATATCTTACGGTCGTCGACCGACTCTTTATTCCAGGTAAGGAAAGATTTCTTCATCTGGGTAGCCAGCAGTTTGATAAGCTGGTCTTTCTCCACTCCCGCTTCCAGTTCCGTTGCTTTACGAATCATCAGTTCCAATGTCTTTCCGTAATGGCGGTAGCGGATACGGTTGTTATTGTAAGGGATACGGGGAGGACGGGCATATAAATTTTCCTTCTTCACGATTTCGTAAGGATAGTCGATATCCAGCTTGAAATCTGCCATGATAGCCAGGTGATCCCACAAAATGTGTTTGAAATCGTTTACATCACGCAGGTGGGGAAACATATTTCCCATGATGTTGATTATCGTATTGGCACAACGTTTACGTTCTTCTCTGTCCTCTATTGCAACGCAATAATCAACCATGTTCTGGATATTGCGTCCGTATTCGGGCATAACCAATTTCTTTTCTTCTGTATTATATTTCATTATCATATTCATTTATCCGGCAAATGTACTTATTTTAATTGATTTACACAAGAAGTCCCTATACCTGCAAAAAAGGTATAGGGACAACTATTTCAACAATGTAAATTTTCTTACTTGGTATAGAATAAATCTACTTTGACAATTGGTTAATTACCGCCTGGTTGGCTTTCTTCACGGCGGCTTCGTTTATCTTGATTTCTTTACGGTCGTATGTCATCAGGCCGTTCACTTCGCCTTCCACATCTGTCGTTTGAGTGTAAACGGCAGCGGAGAAACCACGGTCAACCATCTCTTTCAGTTCGTTGGCATATTTTACATATTCGGCAGTTACTTCGTCGCTGTTCTTGAACTGGACATATCCCCAGTTGCGTTTATTCCACCACAAATGGTTTTCCAAGGGCAGACCGATTCCGCCGTACTCACCCAGCACAGTTACCCGTTGCGGGTCAAACAGGAACATGCTCGGTCCCGGATAATTATGCAGGTCAAGAATGTCGCCGCAAGCCCGGTGGTTTCCTCCGCTAGCCGGATTTACCAGGCGGGAAGGATCATAATTCTTCGTCCATTCAGCTACTTTTTCCGTATCAAACTGTCCCCATGCCTCATTGAAAGGAACCCATACGACAACGGACGGATGGGATACACATAAGTCCATAATTTCTTTCCATTCCTGATAGTAGTTTGCAATCGATGCGGAAGAACGTTCTTTATCCGTTCCGCCATTATAAGTATGAGGTGCCCACTGATTACCCATATCACCGCTCGGCATATCCTGCCAAACCAGGATACCCTCCTTATCGCAATGATAATACCAACGGGCCGGTTCCACTTTCACATGCTTACGGATCATATTGAAACCCCAATCTTTTGTTTTAACGATATCATACAGCAAAGCCTCATCCGTCGGAGCCGTATATAATCCGTCCGGCCACCAGCCCTGATCCAGCGGGCCATACTGGAAGAGGTTTTTATTATTCAACTGCATACGCATAATCCCGTTCGCATCCCTTTTGGATGATATTTTACGGAAAGCCGTATATGATTTCACGTCATCCACTACTTTTCCATCTTTCGTCAACGATACTTTCATATCATACAGATACGGATTGGAAGTATCCCAAAGAGTCGGGTTTTGCACAGCCAGGCGAAGTTCTTTTCCCTGGACGCCTTTTGCCGAAGCAACAACCTGCCCTTTATCCAGCAACTTGACTTCGACAACAGCCGTATTGCAAGGCTGCGAAGTACCTACCGTTACATTCATCGTCCCGTTATCAATATTGGGGATCGACTTTACCGAAGTAATATGATTGGTGGCTACCGGCTCCAACCACACAGTCTGCCAGATTCCGGTAACAGGGGTATACCAGATGCCTTCCGGATTAGAGGTCTGTTTTCCACGTGGCTGATAGCCTCTATCGCTCGGATCCCACACACGTACAACCAGTTTCTGATTACTTTTTCCGGTCAGATAAGGAGTGATATTAAATGAAAAAGGAGTAAAACCACCCTGATGAGAGCCTATCAGAATGTCATTGACAAACACATCTGCTTTCCAATCTACAGCACCGAAATTAAGTACCACATCTTTATTCTTCCAGTTCGCAGGAACAGCGAATGAACGCTTATACCACAATTCATTATTTTCTCCTACTTCTTTCTGAACACCGGACAAGGAAGATTCCACCGCAAAGGGAACCAGGATATTCCCGTCAAACGAGTTCGGTTCCACCTCCCCTTTCGGTTTAATGGCATATTCCCATTCACCGTTCAGATTTACCCAGTCCGTACGTTCCAGTTGCGGACGGGGATATTCCGGTAATACGTTTTGGGGGTTGATCTGTTCCGCCCATTTTGTTTTGATCTTATCACCTGCCGGCTTCCACTGAGCCTGTGCACATACAGTAAGTGCCAAAGCACAACATACCAATACTGCTTTCTTCATGTTCTCGGATATTAAAGTTACCATTCGTTATTTTTAGTGCAAAAGAACTGCTTTCCAGGCAAAAGGACTTTCAATTTTCGGGCATATGCTTTCAAATATCATTCAGAACAACCATAATTGGCTTATTTTTCTTATTTATTTATTAGCTTTGCCTTCGAGAAACACTATTATCAATCGATATGAAGAAAATACCGCTGCTGGCCGCCTGTTTATTTATATTGTTGCTCTGCCTGCCCGGATATGCCAACGATCCGCATTTCAGGCATTACAACAATAAGCAGGGATTATCGCATAACACGGTTTATTGTTCCCTACAGGACCAGCGGGGATTCATGTGGTTTGGTACCGAAGACGGATTGAACCGTTTCGACGGACATACATTTAAAATATACAGGCACAATTCATACAACCCGAACAGCCTGCCCAACGATTGTATCGTCAACCTTTTTGAAAGTTCCGACGAAAAGATATGGATTTTTACAGCCAGAGGAACTTGTTACTACGATTACAGGACAGATACATTCCATCCGTTCCGGTTATCGTCCGGAGAAAATGAGTCCGAATCATTTTTTGCCGGTACGGAAGACAAAGACCGGAATCTCTGGTTTATCGACTATAACCGGATTGTCCGCTATAATCCGGCAGACAGCAGTTCACGAACTTATCCGGCAGAAGAATTTTTCCATCCGGCTATTATTACCCTGACAAATGACGGGAAACCTCTTTTTTCTGACAGGCAATCTCTATATACCTACAAGGTCGAGACAGATAACTTTCAGAAGATCCCATTCCTGAATGAAACGCAGATCAGTAACCAGATCGCCCTGCAAGCGGTATGCCAGATTCCCGGCCTGGGTATTCTGGGCGGCACCAACCAGGCCGGACTTCTGCTTTACAAATATCAGGCCCAGCGTGTCGTGACAATAATCCCGGAAATACAGGTCCGTGCCATCATCCCATACAATACTACCATCTACTGGATTGCATCGGAATCTGGCATCTACATTTACAACACACAGGACCAAACAATTACAAACCTACGAAAATCTCTGACAAACGAATACGCCATTGCCGACAACGCCGTTTATTCGCTCACCAAAGACCGTGAGGGAGGTGTATGGGCCGGCTCTTTTTTCGGAGGGATCAGTTACCTGCCAAAGGAGTATACCCGATTCAGTTATTTTATCGGAGGCAAAACACATCCCCAGCTACTCGGAAACGCAATCCGCGAAATCACGCCCGACCGCTACGGCAACCTATGGCTGGGAACAGAGGATAACGGGGTCAACAGCTACAATCCCCGGACCGGAGAGATCACTAATTATTCATACAATAATCCCAGCCATCCGCTATCGGCAACCAATATTCACGGGTTACTGGCTGTCGATAACCAGCTATGGGTCGGGACATTCAACAAAGGGATCGATGTGCTGGACATCCCCTCCGGCAAGATCATCAAACATTATTCACGGGAAAACAGCCAAACAAACCTCAACAGTAATTTTATCCTCTGCTTCTATAAGACACGCGAAAATGAGTTTCTGGTGGGTACCTCCAACGGCTTAATGATTTACAATAAACAAACGGAAAGTTTCAGTCCCTGGAATAATATTTACGCTCTTATCAGGCAGATATACCAGGACAGCCGGGGCGATATATGGGTGGCAACCTCTAACGGTATTTATCATTACCTCCGCAAAGAAAACAAAGTAGAGCAATACCGGTCCGGCAGTAATAAATCCGAAAGCATCGGCAACAACAATACGACCTCCGTATTCGAAGATTCAAAAGGCCGGATTTGGGTTACCACAGTAAGTGGCCTCTCCCTTTTCAACGAAGAGACACAATATTTTAACCGGATCACCACTGACAACGGACTGCCCAGCAATATCGTTTACAGGATCGTTGAAGACGATTCACATAATTTCTGGTTATCTACGGCAAACGGCCTGGTCAGATTCAATCCGGAGACCTATGCGATGCGAACTTATACATATACCGACGGGCTGCATGAAACACAATTCAACTACAGCTCTTCCTATCAGGCACCCGACGGGACAATCTATATGGGAACCATCAACGGAATGCTGTCATTCAACCCGTCCCAATTCAAAGAAGACACATTTATGCCTCCCATGTATATCACCGGGATCAATCTCCCGGACAATGAAGAAAACAAATATAACCTTCCTACTTCTTCCATCGAAGACACGAAAGTGTTAAAGTTGCCCTATAATGCCTCCACATTTACTCTGTCGTATGTAGCCCTCAGCTATACCTCTCCGGATGCCATCCGGTATGCGTACAAGCTGGAAGGGGTGGATAAAGACTGGAACTATATGGACCAGAATAAAAATGTAACTTTTGCCAATCTTTCCCCGGGTGAATACACATTCAAAGTGAAATCAACCAACAGCAGCGGCTTATGGCAGGACAACGAACAATCGTTACAGATCATTATCACACCTCCCTTCTGGGCTACCGGATGGGCATTTTTTGTCTATATCGTGATTATTTGTATTTGCATAGTCCTCTTCTACAATTATAAAAAGGCCAAACTGGAGGAAAAACACCGTATAAACCAGGACTTGTTTGAAAGCAAAAAAGAAAAAGAACTATATGATGCAAAAATACAGTTCTTCACCTTTATCACCCATGAGATACGTACCCCGCTTACCCTTATCAAAGCCCCTTTGGAAAAGATCATCAAATCGAAAGACGGCAATCCGTCTACCAGGGAGAACCTGCAAATCATAGAGAAAAACACACAGCAGTTATTGAACCTGAGTAACCAGTTGCTCGATTTCCGGAAAACGGAAAGCCGGGGATTCAGACTGAATTATGTACACACAGACGTAACGCTCTGGCTCCATACTATTCTGCAACCGTTCCTGCCAGTCATAGAACAGGAGAATAAAAGATTCACCTGTGATATTCCCGACGAATCATTCTATGCTTTCATCGACCGGGAGGCTTTTTCCAAGATCATGAACAACTTGCTGACCAACGCTATAAAATACTCGGACAAATATATCTCTCTGCAATTACAAAGGCAGGAAGACGGGAAGGAATTTATCATATCCGTTACCAACGACGGCATGCTGATCCCTGACAGCGAAATAGAAAACATCTTCACTCCTTTCTACCGCCTGAAAGAGACAGAGCACCAACAGGGAAGCGGTATCGGCCTCTCCCTGGCACGTTCGTTAGCCGAATTTCATAAAGGTTCCCTGAACTACACACAGACTCCGGAAGGAATGAACCGGTTTATCCTGACTCTGCCCAAAGAACAGGAAGACTGCTACCTGCTGACAACCGGAAAGAATACGGAAGACGCCATTACGGAAAGCAACGACGATCAGAATGATGATAAGCCTATGATCCTGATCGTAGAAGACCAGGAAGATATGCGGCGATTTATCGCCAGAGAACTGGCAGAAACATACCGCATCCGGGAAGCCGCCAACGGAAAAGAGGCAATTTGTATCCTGAAAGACCAGCCGGTAAGCCTGATCCTCAGCGATGTCATGATGCCTGTTATGGATGGTTTCGAACTATGCAACGTAGTAAAGAATGATGTCAATTACAGCCATATTCCTTTTATCCTGCTGACAGCCCAGCATAATCTGCAATCCCGGTTAAAAGGACTGAACAACGGAGCCGATGCTTATATGGAAAAGCCGTTTTCGATAGAGTTGCTTGTTGCCCAGGTCGCAAACCTGCTGAAAAGCCGGGAAGTACTGACCAGAACATACAAGGAAACACCTTCCACGCCGGCAACCAGCCTGGCCGTTTCTACAGTCGATGATCTTTTCCTCCGGAAACTCAACGCATACCTGGAAGAACATATCACCAACGATGCGCTGAACGTTGAAATGCTGGCAACAGAAATGGGCATGAGTACCTCCAGCCTGTACAGGAAAGTAAAAGGTCTGTCTGGTTTATCTCCGGTCGAATTCATTAAGATCGCACGGCTGAAACAAGCAGTCCTGCTAATGAAAAACGGGGAAAACCGAATCAACGAAATTGCATTCCGGACAGGTTTCTCCTCTCCGGCCTATTTCTCCACCTGCTTCCAGAAACAGTACGGAAAAACACCGACGGAGTTTATGAAAGAATGTTAGCCAAAGGCAATGTGAAACGGAAAGTAGATCCTTCTCCGACTTTGGATGAAACGGAAATTTCGCCCCCCATCTTATTCACCAGTCCTTTACTGATAGCCAATCCCAATCCTATACCGTTATAAGCCCCTTTCAGTTGTACGAAACGTCCGAAAATATGATCCAATTCCTTCTCCGGAATACCTTTACCGGTATCTGATACATAAAAATGAACATGATCCCCTTTCAAGGTATACCCAAAACGGATAGAGCCACAAGAAGTATGCTTTATAGCATTCGTCAGTAAATTACTAAGAATCTGTACCATTCTATTATTATCCGTCCGGATCATAATATCAGGACACGGATCCAGAATCAATTCCACATTTTCCGGCATCCTGAGTTGCATGATATTGTACATATCCCGCATAGCAGAAGGCAGATACACGTCCGTATAAGCGAAAAACACCATGCCTGATTCTATCTTTGAAATATCCAGCACATCGTTTATCAGTCGCAGCAACAACTCATTGTTCGATTTTATAAGGCTTATGTACGTTTCTCTCAGTTCCGGATCCGTCTCTATAGATAACAGGTCCGAAAAACCGACTATGGCATTCAGCGGGGTACGGATTTCATGTGTCATATTAGCCAGAAAGGCTGATTTCAGCTGATCGGCATTCTCTGCCTTCTCCTTTGCATCTATCAGAGTTTGCTCATATTCTATATATTTCTGATTATCGACCATACATCCCACAATAAGATTAACCTGACCGTCATCATTATACTCCAGAGCCTTCCCTATTACCTCATAGCTCCGATATTCGCCCTCATCGTTTTTCAAACGGAAATTAACGGCAAACTCAGGCAGCTTTTTATTCCTTATCTCATTGAATAACAAGAAAAAGTCTTCCCTGTCATCCGGGTGACGCAGATTAGACAAGGCCCGGCAGATGTATTTGTTCCTTTCCAACAGGTAATTGTTGGCTCCGTAAAACTGGAAACAATGGTTACAATGTTCCTTGTCGCAAGTCTGGAAACGGTGAAAGTTAAATGAATAAGTCGTGATATGGCTATTCTTCAAAGCCAGTTCCATCATGGTCCGGCTCTCTGACAATTTACCGCTCAATGTTTTGTTCTCCTTTTCCCGTTCCACTTCTTCGGATACGTTACGGATATAAATCACCACATATTTATGATGCAACGGTACCATCCGTATCTTAAAATAGACAATAGGAGCATTATGACCGGGTATCGACATATCCAGATTAATAACTTCCGATGTATCCAGACATTTCTGTACAACTTTCGCCATATTCCTCTTTGTTTCATCCGGATAGATAAAACCGGGTAAATCGTCAATCCGTCGATTGGCAGCTTCGGGGGTAATGCAGGTTTCGGCAGCATAGGCGATGATCCGCTCTACAATGAGTTTGTCATTTACCAACAAGATGGTGTCGGGAACAGCTTCTGCGACCTTCTCTGAAATATCGGTCAACTCCCGCATCTTCTGGTCATACATCGTAACATCCCATTCTTTGGGACTCGGATCGGTCAGCAATAAGGTGTAACCTATGATCTTTCCATCCTCACTAAATCCGGGAATAATAGAAAACCCGACCGGCAGGTTATCGCTGACCACACTCCCATTCCGCAAATAAGTCTTTTGCATATCTGAAAGAAAAGTCGTTTCAAACAAATTACTCAAAAGGAAGTCTGATAAATCTGTTATAGCAAACTTTTCACACATTGCCTTATTTAAAGCAATCAACAAACCATCACTATCATATAAGGCACCTCCCTTAGGATAATAAACAAAGAAATTTGTTATCAGCTGCTGTTCGACTAATGAGTTTCCCATCACAATTTAGATTTGAATCAATCTACAAAGAAAAACAAACTTTATAAATCAAAGACTATATTAAACCAAAATAATTTATTAAAAACAAAATACCACCTGTTATAAACAAAGTCTATCAGCTCATAAATATTATCCATCAGATAAGTTTGGCAAGGTAAAACGAATAAACGAACTTTGTTACATAATCATGGTAATGTTATAAAATATAGGGATATAATTAGTCAAAAGGAAAAAGGCGATAAGGGATTTGCCAAGAGAGATGGCACAAGAAAGTCCCGACATAACTAAGAGAGGGTTAATCCCGGGATTTTTTCCTGGGATTAATTATTTATATTACATTTGCGCGTATAAATCACACCGAATAAAACACCAAAAGATGAAAACAAAAATTTCCTTGCTTCTGATAACATGCCTTTGCAGCCTTGCTTGCCTGGCGCAAAGTGACTTTGACAAACACTTCACCAAAAAAAGTTTACGGATCGACTTTGCTTTAAGTGGCAATTCCCAATTTCAGGCAGCCGCTATCCAACAGTTGCGGGAAGAACCCGTATGGGGAGGCCCGGTAAAAAACCTGATTGACAAATTCTATTACGGAGGTTACTACGTCAACATATACGACAAATCAAATAACGAACTAATCTATTCGCGCGGATTCAATACGCTTTTTGAAGAGTGGCGCAGCACAGAACAAGCCAAAACTGAAACACAGGCATGGACAAACAGCATCTCGGTTCCCTATCCGAAAGCAACCGTAACAGTTGAGATCACAGCCCGCGACAAGGCGGACATGCAATTCCATCCCCTGTTGAAAATGGATATCGACCCGGCCAGCATTTTTATCGATCGCGGAAAACTCAAGGACAACAAAGTCACACAAATCCAATACAAGGGAGACTCCAGTGAGAAGGTCGACCTGGTTTTTATTGCAGAAGGATATACGGCTGACGATCAGGAAAAATTCGTTGCCGATGCTAAAAAATTCACGGAATCGTTGTTCCAGACATCTCCGTACACAACACAACGGGAAAATTTTAATGTATGGGCCGTTAACCTGATTTCGGAAGACCGCGGAACAGACATCTCCGGAAAAGGCATCTATAAGAACACCGCATTAAATTCAGGATATTATACGTTCGGCGTAGACCGTTACCTGACAACACCGGATATGAAATCCATCCGCGACGCAGTCTGGAATGTTCCCTGCGATGCTATATTCCTGTTGGTCAACACCGACACCTACGGAGGGGGCGGCATGTACAACTTCTACGCCATGGGGACAGCCGATAATGAGCGGACACAGCATGTTTTCGTTCACGAATTCGGACACAGCTTTGCCGGACTGGCCGACGAGTATTTTTCTTCCGAAGTCGCCTATCAGGATTTCTACAATCTGAAATACGAACCCTGGGAGCCCAATATCACCACATTGGTCGATTTCGACAGCAAATGGAAAGACCTTTTGCCTGCCCAAACTCCGGTCCCCACCCCGCTGGACGATGCGCATAAAGACAAACCCGGTGTATTTGAAGGAGGCGGTTACATACCCAAAGGTATCTATCGCCCGATGGACCATTGTATGATGCGTGATTATGCCCCCTTCTGTCCGGCCTGTAGCCGGGCCATCCTGCGGATGATCGATTTCCTGTCTGACAGGGACTACTAAAAAATAGAAGGAGGTGTGCCATGCCTGACATACCTCCTTCAGACTATTTCAGATTCATATTCACCCAAAAGATCAGATACTATCAATTCATCGGAACTTCCATCAATAAGATCCGGGAATCTTTCAGCACTTCTATCGTAATACTGTCTGTTTCATAAAAACCGGCACCATCCCGTTTGGAAAGCACTGTGTTATTCACTTCCACTTCTCCTTCGATAACGAAAAGATAAACGCCTGTACTCTTCTTATGAAGTTTATACTCCTTGATCTGTCCCGCATCCAGTTCACCTATCGAGAACCAGGCATCCTGGTTGATCGCAGCCGGTGTTTCACCGTCAGGCGAAAGGATCAACGACAACTCATTCTTCTTCAGTAAAGAACGTACATCATAATTATTATACTTCGGTTTCGTATTTTCCTCACGAGGGAAAACCCATATCTGCAAAAATTCAAGCTGCTGTTCGGCACTGTCATTGAATTCACTGTGGAAAATACCTGTACCGGCACTCATCACCTGGATATCACCCGGGGTAATGGTTTCACTGTTCTGTATACTGTCGCCATGACGCAGATAGCCATTCAGCGGTATGGATATCACTTCCATATTCTTATGCGGATGTGTGTCAAAGCCTTCGCTCGGAGCAACCGTATCATCGTTCAACACACGCAACATCCCGAAATGTACCCTTTTGGGATTGTAATAATTTGCAAAACTAAATGTATGATATGTTTTAAGCCAACCATGATTTGCATATCCACGAGAGTTCGCCTTATCTACTACCATTTTCATAAAATATTCCTCCTCTTTAATTCACATATATAACATTCCATCCGCTGAAAAAGTTCCGATACCTCCCTTCCTCAGACAATAGTCCTTTAATTAGTATGAAAAATGCACCTAAATGAAAACATATCTGAACAGAATTCAGTACTTTTGCACAAAAATTCATCCTGTAAATATTAATCATATGGCAGTTTACTTAAACGATGTATCTAGAACCTTCGGAGAATACCTGCTTATTCCCGGTTTGACCACCAAACAATGTGTGCCCACAAACGTTTCACTGAAAACATCACTTGTCAAACACAATGTCGGCGAGAAGTCTCCTATTGAATTAAATATCCCGTTTGTTTCGGCAATCATGCAATCGGTATCCGGTCCTGAGCTGGCTATCGAACTGGCCCGTAACGGTGGTCTTTCATTCATTTTCGGTTCACAGCCAATCGCCAGCCAGGCAGAGATGGTCAGAAGAGTGAAAAAGTTCAAAGCAGGTTTTGTCACCAGCGACTCTAACCTGACTCCTGAAAACACGTTGGCCGACGTTATCGACCTGGTTAATCAGACAGAACATTCCACAATCGGTATTACCGACGACGGAACTCCTAACGGTAAACTGCTCGGATTAGTTACCAGCCGCGACTATCGTGCCGAAAAAGACGATCTTTCCACAAAAGTAAAAGAGTTTATGACTCCCTTCTCCAAACTGATCGTCGGCGAAGTCGGCATCTCGTTGAAAGAAGCTAACCAGATCATCTGGGATCATAAACTGAATACACTTCCTATCATAGACAAAGACCAGAATCTGGCTTATTTCGTATTCCGCAAGGATTATGACAACCACCGCGAAAACCCGAACGAACTTTCCGGTACAGATAAAAAGTTGCTGGTTGGTGCCGGTATCAATACCCGCGACTATATGGAGCGTGTTCCCGCATTGGTTGAAGCCGGTGTAGATGTATTATGTATCGACTCTTCCGACGGTTACTCCGAATGGCAATGCGAAACATTGCAATGGATCAAAAAAGAATATGGTGATAAAGTTAAGGTGGGTGCCGGAAACGTGGTAGACAGAGAAGGTTTCTTATATCTGGTAAAAGCCGGAGCCGATTTCATCAAAGTAGGTATCGGTGGCGGTTCTATCTGTATTACCCGTGAACAGAAAGGTATCGGACGCGGACAAGCTACTGCCCTGATCGATGTCGCCCAGGCGCGTGACGAATATAAAGAACAGACCGGTATTTATGTTCCTATCTGTAGCGACGGCGGCCTGGTACATGACTACCATATGGTACTTGCCCTGGCAATGGGTGCCGACTTCCTGATGATGGGACGTTATTTTGCCCGTTTCGACGAGTCTCCTACAAAGAAACTGCGCATCGGCAATAATTTCGTAAAAGAATACTGGGGTGAAGGTTCAAACCGCGCCCAGAACTGGCAACGTTACGATATGGGAGGCACAGCTTCACTGAAGTTTGAAGAAGGAGTAGACAGCTACGTGCCTTATGCCGGAAAAATGAAAGACAACCTCAATCTGACATTAGGTAAAATCAAAGCTACTATGTGTAGCTGCGGAGCCATCACAATTCCTGATTTACAGAAAAATGCCAAGATCACACTGGTATCTTCAACAAGTATCGTAGAAGGTGGTGCACACGATGTGATCCTGAAAGAACAGAATTAATCATTTCTGATATAGTGAATATCCCCCAATTGCAAAACTCACAAATATTTTTTTGCGATTGGGGGATTTTTATTCATCTATATAATACCTGACGTCTCTGCTTTCCATTCACCCGGTATGATAAATGCAGGAAATGCTTCTTTCGGTAGAGAATAGCCTGGTCGAAGGGCAGGCCGCTCTTTTTAAGAGTATCCAACAGGAAATAAATATCAGGGACATAACAATCTGCCGCCTCCCCTTTCACATGCTGGCTGGAACGGACACCACCCGCCAAGCGATTTACTTCCGGACTACGATAACCGCTGGTGACTACAATCGGTTTGTTGTAAGCAATACGGAGCGGCTGGAGAAGGCATTTTACCAATTCACAAAGGGCACAACGGGCAGAAGTTTTGTGCATACTGTGCGGATGGATTTATGAAATCATACGGATGATTTTTTTAACAATCTCCCTAAAAGGATGAAAAGTAGAAATCAGACTAAAAATAAGAACTAAAAGAAAGCCTTTTTGATGCTGGTTGACAAAATATAATGCGAATCAAAACAACATCATAACGGATAAAATACAAGCGCTTTGTATTCATTTATCTTCACGAGATTCTGGTATTTTGAAAACAGAAGTGAATATTCCTGTAAAAAAGCATAGAAAACAGGGATAAAATAACATTCTGTCAAAATGATATGACTAAAAATCAAATATTTGAATATCTTTGAGCATACATAACAGACAAAGAAGATCCAGAGTAGTAAGTATATGAATAAAAGAAAGAAAAAAAGAAACGGCATCTTGCGTGCTATTATTGTCTTTTACGATAAACATAACAAATGGCCTGTGCCTACGGCGAAAGAGGCAAAAGAACGAAGTTTGGGCCAATGGATTAGCAGATGCAGATTCCTTAAAAATCATTCTCCGGAAAAACTTATAGGAAAACAGATTAGATTAATCGACAGAATCGACGCAGACAAGATCCGGAAAAAGACGGAACAGTGGCAGAATAATTATAATAACCTGAAAATCTTTTTGGAAAAAGAACAGCGCTGGCCTTCCAGCAGTGCTTCAGACCCGTTAGAGATCAAATTGTCCAATTGGTGTGCAACCCAAAAAATCACCCGAAAAAACACACCTAAGACCAAACAGAATAAAGAACGCATCAAATTGCTGGATGACATAGGATTCAACTGGTATACGTACAACAAAAGGAGAAGCTGGAAGGAATCGTTCAATCTGGTCAGGGATTACTACAACAACACCGGCCGGTGGCCTGCCCACACCAGAGACCAGGAGGAATCACGACTGGCGAAATGGTGCAGCAAAATGAGAGCTTACAAAAACGGCAAGGATACAAGCGTCACGCTAACCCCCAGGCAGATCAAAAAGCTGACCGATCTGGGTTTTGACTGGTCCGACAGCCAGTCAAGTAACGGACGTTCGCCGGAACGGCTCGAAAAGATATGGATCGAAAGATACCATGAGTTCAGCGAATTCATAACAAACGAAAAGCGGTACCCTCGCTCAAGGACTGGGACCGAGAGTGAAAAAGAAGAATCCCTTTACTCCTGGTGGATGCGAATGGGCTATCTGAGAAGAAGAGGTAAACTCAGCAGCGAACGCATCCAACTACTGGATCGCATCGGCTTCAGATGGGGAAAAGAAAATGAATAAGGAGAAATAAAAAAAGGTTTGAAATTGAATTTCAAACCTTTTTTGTTGTTCTACCAGAACATACGACTTCTTCAACTCTATTTCTCTCTATATGAATATCTCCGAAAAATCAACATTCAATCAAAACTCACCAACTATATCACCGGAACGATTCAACACCAAACTGAAACCAAAATCTCCCCTATTCTGTCCCCGAATGAAAAGCCCGGCAGAATTAACTACCGGGCCCGCCAGACTAAATACAAATGTGTAATCAAAAGCGTATTTGAACCTGACTAAACTCTTTACCGAAAGCATGAATGCTATTCAATATCTTTTCGGACGTATCTTTATTCGGGTTTCTATAACCATTAGCATAATTCCAAAGCTGCTTCTGGTTCACACCCGTTATTTCTTTCATGCCTGCAAAGGAAATAAATTTTGAATAATATTTCAAGAAGCCGGACACATCAAAAGTAAATTCGATTTCGTATTCTCCTTTTAACAGTTCCGGTAATTCCTCGTTTACCTCCTTATACAATTCCAGACCTTCCAGTAGATTTTCCTTTGTTTCTTCTACTGTATCACCGGCACCATACACACCGGGCACATCTTCCAACCATGCCCCAAACTGATCCTTACCACCAGTTATGACCGCTTTTAATAATTTACCTTCCATATTCTTTGATGTTTTTAATTACAAAGTAAAGAGAGGGGCTTAAAGCCCCATCTCCTTTTCAATCTTAAGCCGAAGTCCTTCGGGAATCTCTTTTGAACCGTGAAAAGGTACTGGATACCTTTTGCCATTCTTTTCGTAGATTACATGACTTCCACTTTTACGAACCTCAATCCAACCTTGCCGAACTATGGTTCTGTGAAATTCTCTGTACTTCATAATTTCAAATATCGCTTTTGATTACATTACAAATGTAGGAAATATTTCCATCATCGCAAAACATTTTGATAGAAATATTTCCCCGCAAATTCATATTTAGCATTTACACATAAAAAAGCGTCGATATATCAACTATACAGACGCTCTAGCCTTAACTATGGAAAATTTACTATTTCTTCCACCAACTCATATCCTTATATACAACTTTCTTTATTTAAAGTACCTCAAAAACAGATGGTAAATCATCTGAACTAAATCCTATTTGATCATATAGAAGATCTTCAAAAATATCGATTAGTTCTTTTGTAATAGCTTCAGCCTCCAATAATTTTCCTCTCATTATAGTCGGATTATTTCTATTATCAAATAAGTACAATTGGTGAACTAAGTTATTACGTTCATCTCGAAATGTATGAAGTTTCTTTTTTTGTTCTTCTGTTATCAACTTCAAAGAACACGCCCTATTTATTGTATTATTGAAGTTTAGCTCTTTTGCATTACTCCTTAAAACCTCAAAATCAACCTTTAATTCTTCATCCGGAACAGTTTTTCCTGTTTTTTTTTCTTTAATCACAGCTTTATCTACTTTTCTACATGTTTCATCCCAACAATCTTTTGTTGCGACTAGGAATTTAAGCAAATTTTCCACTAAGCTATATAACAAAACTGTTTCTTGATAATACAGATCAGAACTACTATTTTCTAAAGTAGCTGTGACTTCCACCCCTATCCGGTTTGTTACATCGATAATATTAGGCATACTATATAATATTTAAATTCGTCAATACTAGTTCATTCGAATAACTCTAATTGCTATAAAGATTATTTAATCCTTATTTTGGGAGAAATAACTTTAAAATCATTTATCCGATAATCATCATCGAAAAATAATCCATTTATTTTTCTTTTAATAGGATGATATAAATCTTTGGGAAAGTAACCCTCTTTAAAAGATTGCATTACCTTATATGCATTTTTATTACTGTATAGCCCTATAAATTGATTTCTACCAGCATTAATAGCACCAATATTGTATAGAAAATCAGTAATAAAATGTTTTGTTGATCCATTTTTTTCATTTTGAGTAATAAGAAAGTAATCTTTTACATAAAAGGTTCTTATCTCTTGAATTGTAGAGCAAGAAATTTCTTTTTGTTCTTCTTTTCTTACTTTTTTATAATAAGTTACCGCATCTAATGTACATCCCGTTTGAACTACATCCTTCATGTCTATAAAATAATTCCCATCAACTAAAATCATACCTGTAGCTACATAAATTGTATAGTACATTTTTTCAATCTCACATGAAAAATCTTTTCCATTATTAGGAATTTTAAGATCATCATATTTCAGATTCTTTATCTTCAAATTTCTATGTATACGTCTAATAAACTCATTTCGATCTTTTTGATTACTCATTTTATCTATAAAATTTAAGTTTTTTACAAAAATAGGCATTTTACTATTCAGACAATGAAATTCTGCATGTTTGAAAACACAAAAGTATAAATAAAAAAACCGCCCTACCCTCACGAGTAAGACGCCCAATTACTAACTAAACTATTACTATGAGAAAAAAGCGTTATTTAAAACTCCTAGCTATCCATAAGCCAAAACAACCAAACAGAATAACAATCAGTCCAGATATCCAACTCGGCAAAACAGACCTCCGATCAATCAGCACATCATCAGTAACAATCTCTCTTATACCTTCATCCTTTACCAGGATAGATGTATCAGTTTCCTGCCTATCACAATTATCTTCTGTTGTCACCGATCGTTTTTGTTCGGAATGGATATCCATCTGGGTAGTCTTTACAATATATTGGTTCCCGATACTGTCCGGCTTGGATAACTTTGTTATAGTTATGATACCGGTTCCTTTATACTCCAGTAACTCCGTAATTGTCCGCTGAACAGATTCCGTGACATGTGTACTATCCTTTTGACTGCTGACAGCTGTACTAACCGTTTCCGATCTGTAGCTTTGCTTTTTTGTTCCGCATCCAAAAAAGAGAAACATACACCAGAGTAATACAATGCCTTTCATGGTTTTACATTTACGTTGGGAAGGAACGATGTAAATTCACTCTGTACGTCAAAGCAGGGACATGCTTTCAACCATTCAAAAGGTTCAATCACACCGTTACCGTTCAAATCAGGCGAATAAGCCCGGTGACCTTTTACTTCTACAACGTTTGGATACTTCCGGCACAATTCATTTACCAATTCACGGATGGCCGCCTTTTGCGCTTCTGTACGAGTATCTTTGGGATTCCCGGAACCATCTAGTCCACCGACATAACAAATACCTATACTGTCCGCATTGTGCCCTGAAACGTGCGCCCCGGCTTTTTCTACTGGTCGCCCTTTATGAACTGATCCATCGGCATAAACTACGTAATGATAGCCGATACCGTTCCATCCGCGTGTTTGGTGCATTTTATCAATATCTGCAACTGTTAGGGGTTGTCCCTTACGTGATGCAGTACAATGTATTATGATTTTATTTATCTGTCTCATTTTTATCTCCTTCTATTTCTATTATATCTGTTTTCTTTCCAAAGAAATTCAAGAACTTCACCTTTACATGCTTTCCACGTGCAGCAAAGTAGTTGACATATATACTTTCTAACTCAACACCGTATATAACGAGTAGAATTATAAGCGGTAGCAAGTCGATCCCAAATGGTTGCCCGAAAGCCTGGCCGAACGAATAAGCCATTACAACCCAAATGATATAACTTGTAATCTTATCCATTGTACGCCGGACAGCCCGTGATCGTTTGATCGGGTCTTTCCGGTATCGTGATGCAGCAATACCGAACTTCAGATCACCCAGCGTCAGCACTAAAGCCAGGAAGAAAAGCCATTTCGCCCAAGCGAAAAATTCAATCAGTCCAAAAAGGAATTTATCTGTATAGTTCTCCATCAGTCCCCTATTTTAGAAATTACAGGACCACGAACCGGAGTAATGCTTCCTTTTCTCCATTTAGGGAACTTATCTGAATTATGCTTGATATACCGGAGACAATCATTCATCAGTTCCTCAGCAACAGAAAAAGCATCCTTATACTCTTCCTGCTTTTCTTTTAACTCTGCATGTGAGCTATATTCAACCTGATTCTGCATCAATCCCACCCGTGACAGGTTCCTGTCTCCATGTTTCACCAAACGCGCGTAAACGAAATATTTCAGAGCTTTTTCAAGGCCTGAAAATATAAATTCATCATTCCCATTTTTATAGATGCCGCCATGAAGCAAATTCTCATAGGCTTCATTGACCGGTGAGCCTTCCTCACGGTTGACATACCGGAGTAAATCTATGAAAAGGTTATCGCCTAAAGCATTTTTGATATCCTGCTGCTGGGATTCATCAATGTACACAAGTGTTTTTTCAACATCTACATGCGTCGACATGGGGCGAACGGTAGTTTTTACACTATCTACGTCCGTTAATTGCTTATTAAACAGATTGGACTTCATAACTTAAAGGAATTAATGAATAGTCGTTTGTTTGATTAACCGGATATGCAAAATGTGAGAACACAGATCGGAAACTTTGTTCCATCAGGACACGCTCGTCGATCGTCATAGCATTATAAAAGTTAAAGGCATCATTAATAATGTCGTTTGAAAACCCCAATGCACCGGAACGAATGCGGTAAAATACCTCCTGATTGAACGCTGCATGTATTTCCTCCGCTACAGCATCCTTTGTTACAGTAAAGTCTTTATCGAAGTTCTTGGTTGGGAACTCGACAAATTGAGGAACATCGTCTCCATCTTCACGCCCTACACCTAAAATTTTACATGCTTCGGAATCACCTTGAAAATCTTTAAATTTCGCTGCATCAAAACCATTCTGATATTCTGTCCCTTCAACCCAATTTCCATCTTTATCTTCTACCATGACTTTCTGTCCTTTGGGATAAACGAACATACCCATCGGCAAAAAATTACTTCGGACATTACGATAACGAACATTTGCCAAACCTTCATCGGTGCTTATATCAGTAATGGCACTGTCGTAAATGGTAGATGGATAGACCATGAACCCATCTTTTGACACATATAACGTCTGACCTTTATAGGCTTCGATACCTCCAGCTTCCACAATTTGAGATAGTACAACGTCTGGATTGGGATTAAACACATCTGTATAGGCAATGGTACTTTTACTGGGTTTCTTGATCTTTTTCCTACCTTTCGAACAGATCCAATCTGGGTGTATGGCGATTTCGGCTATATATCCAGCATCGTCTTCAATGCCCAGTCGGCAGTCTTCAAAAGGAATATGCTCAACGCTAGTGATCTCACATAGAAGATTGTAATTTATGTGCAAAGCAAATCCACCAAATTTTGCCAAATCATCAGAACAGAGCCTTAGCAAAGTATCACATGTCTGGCCTTTCATATTGACAATAGACTTGTAAAATAAGGAATCTTTGAAACCTGCACCTCTAATAAATTTTGCATACCGGCCAACACAACTTTTTGCATTGCTGGAAGCACCCAACAGTTGCAATATCATCTGAGGATAGTTATTCCCCTTTCCATAACTTTGTATATCCAGGTTGGTTACATCTGCTACAGGAATACGTATTTTCGGTATTTTTACTTCATCAATTGTCATATTTCACAAGTCTATTGTATCAATTAATCTACTTCCGTCTGATCCTGATTTTTTCCGTTCTCCAATGCACCATCTTTACCCGGATCATCTGTTTTCTTCTCACTTTCTGCCTTCAATTGTTCAGATGCCTCTTTCAGTAAAGAATCAATATACTTTTTCGTTACTTTCACATCACCAACCTTATCAAAGGTCACAAAATGCTCCTTTACAGCTCTTTTTGTCATACCTTCAATAAGCATTCTTTTCATATCGGCGATAGCATCCAATTCGGCAGGAGTTAATTCAACAGGAATATGTTCTTTCCCTGACAACTTTTCCAAATATTCTGCAACATCATCCTTCCATCCATCAGGCAGACGTTCAAAATACTTACTGTTTTTTTCATCCAAAGACAAAAATTCGATCGCTAACTCATCCGTACAATTCTGGTACACGATCATACGACTGGAACCAAAGCCAAGAGGCATACACACACCTCTGGCAATCTGATATCTTTTTTCTTTCATACGTTCCTCAAATAATATTCGATTAGTTTTATAAAAGTTGACGAGTTCCATCAACGCATCAAAATAGCAGTTCCTACAAGTGTAGGATATTTTGCGACATAGAGCTTTAGAAGCCAAAGAAACGAGCGTATCCCGTTCTTGCGGTGTTTCTTTCCGAAGACGAAAACGCTCGATCACTTCATTTGTCAATAGTTCATCCACTCTCATACCTATACAGTATTAAGCTGCTGCAATCAAACTATCAAACAAAGCCTTTGTCGTTTCATAATCAGTTTTATGCAGGAACAAACCTGATTTCGGGGCCCGTTCTTCTGTCAACACAGCTTTCCAACCTCCTTCAGTTTCCTCACTGTATTTGTCATTCTCCAATGTCGTTGCAGTCATACCCTGATAAAAACCGGAAACCTGGAATGCAGCATCTTTCGTTGTACCTTTATGTTTATTTTCATAAACGACAACAAACGTCCCATTTGCCAAACCATCAATAATGCTTTCGCTAGTCTCCGGTCCGTTGTCAAGGATCACAATTGCAAACTCATTATTGAATGTATTTACATAGGTTCCAACATTCAGACTTGTTTTAGTCCCGGTAAAGGGTGTTTTGCCCGGCACGAAACATTTATATCCTTTCTTTCCTGTCTTCAAAACAAGAGCCTCAAGAACATTGCTTTTTCCTGTAGCAAACACGCTTTTTGCAAAATCAATATCTGAACGATTAATGATTACTGCATTAGCTTCCAAACCACGAGTAACTGGTGTATCACAGTTGATATCAATATCTTTTTTAATTAAACTTTCGCAATCTGCCATATCTATGAGTATTTGATGGGGTACAGAATACCATACCCCGGATTATTAATAAGCAGCATGAATCAGTTCGTCCTCTTTGATAAGAGTACCGATCTTACCCGTTGAATAGATATAGTTCATACGTTCTTTACGTTCGAACCACACATCAAGTTCTGAAATAGCAGAACTACCCGGATAGCCCATGAGCAACTGACTGGGTGAAGTATATACAGCACGATGCGGTAAATTCAACTTTGTATCATTATCCTGATATTTTTTTGTGAATCGGTCAAACAAAGAGATAGAATAAACTTTCACACCATCCCACTCAGAGACTTTTAGACCATCAAACAGAACCTGCCACGGCATAATCGTATTATAGGTTTGTTTTGCATCCCAGGCTAAAGCATCAGCCAAAGATTTCGTACAGAAAATAGCCGATCCGTCCATTGCCTCAATGCGTCCATCTGCATCCATTCGGATTTTTTCAAACAAAGATGTTGCAACACCTTTTGTCAATAATCCTGATTTCTGGGTTGCATAAGATGCAGTGTCATTCGCTGAGATTGCTGTATATTGATTAGAGTTCCCGGCTGCAATAGCAAAAATACGTTTCCAAAAACCGTCGGCCATCGTAAACAAAGTTGGATCGACACCTGATGTCAACACACCTCCATCAGCATTATTTTTCGCGTCTTTATCACCATACCAGGCAATACGCCACATCATTTTCCGCATGGCTTCTTCCAATTTGGGTAACACAATGTAATCCATGTATTCCGTAGATGTAAGATCACCGATTTCAGTACCAGTTTTCAAACAGTAATCAGCAATCGTTCCTTCCAAATCTTCATAGCAAAGATTCAAAGGAATTTCCCAGTCCCCGAGTTCCCACTGCTTTTCAGCAGCCGGAATACCGACTGATTTGTAAGTAGGATTACAACCGGCTCCCTCATTACCGACATCTTCCATTTCTCCAATGAAGCCAAGGCGTTTACCGTGGACTATTTTACCCATTGACGTAATAAACTGCTCCAGGTTTTCATCCTGAAACACAGTCATGTTTAACAAATCACGCAAACTCTCAATAGCATGATTTGTAGGGGTTAATTTCGTAAAATCTAACTTAGGCATACAAACATTTTTTATTTGTTAAACTTCTTTTTACGGGAATCACGTTTTTCAGCCAGCTTTTTATCAATCAAAGAAACTGGATCACTGTTTCCACCCTGTCCACCTTGATTGCCTTGGAAACCTCGCGCATCAGGAACATAGCTACTTGCAATTTTCTTCAAGCCTTCCAAGCCTCCCATTGTTTTGACCTTGTTCAAGATCACAAGTTCGTCCTGGCTTTTTGCCTGGGTACGCAAAGACGTTAGTTCAGCTTCCAATTCCGCTATTCGCGCATTGGCTGCATCCAGTTCGTCATTATTATTTTCCTCTTCCGGATCGCGGATTTCTGTTATTACTCCACCTTCTACGACGATTGTACTTCCATCCGGCATAAGATGTTCTCCGTCCGGGGATGCTGTATCACCGACCTGTGGTTCCCCTTCTTCACGTTCTACTGTTAAAGTACTTCCGTCGGCAGTTGACAGATCAAGAGCGACCTTTTTAAATGCTGCTTCCGCATCTTCAATTTTTGCATAGCCTAACTTTGCAAGCATTTTAGCAAATAGACTCTGACTAACTTCTACATTTTCTCCTGTTTTTGCCATATTATTTATATTTGAGTGATCTTTTTTTGAAGCAGATAGAGGAAGGAGGATAGTTGAAACAAAGCCCAATTCTTTTGCCTGATCCATATCTACATATCTATCTTCTTCCATCAAAGATTGAAGTTGTTCCCTGTCCGCTCCTGTCCTTTCTACATACAAATCCAAAAACTTTTCATTTTCACGATCCAAATCATCCGCCATTTGACGAAGATCATTCGACCTCATCGTACAGCCTTTATTTGCAAGAACAAGGGGTTTATGAATACATAACTTTGAATTAGTATATCCTGATCGTCTTTCTTTTGATGCAGCAAGCAATAAGATGGAGGCCATCGATGCACATTTTCCTTCGATAACCGCAGAAATATCCTTCCCTGTGGCACGAAGTTTATCATAAATACTCCATCCCTCAGAAATATTGCCGCCTTCACAATTAAGACGAATCTCTATTTCATTATCATCTTTTGGAATTGAGTCAATAAAAGCATCAACAGTTGAAAAAGACGTTCCATCTATCCCGGTCCACATTAACCGGACAACTCTTGTTTCTTCATCTACTATATCGCTGTGAATCTTTAATACCGCCATATTTAAAATATCTTTTTGTGCAAATTTATATCATATTGTATATTTAAGAAGGAAATAAAATGAAAAAGCACTGCACATATTTTGCAGTAATAAAAAAAGCCGTACCGATAAACGATACAGCCTATGAAATAAATAATACAGAGATTAAACAGAACGTTCCATCTTAGAAATGACCTGATACACTTTTCGTTCACTCATACTATACTGATCGGAAAGGAAAGAAACAATATAAGCCTTTTTCAATCCATCCCTTTTTAGCCGGGCATACTCATTATACAGATCGACATGTAAAAAATCAGATGTATTCAAACCAGCAGAATAGAGTTTTTCTAATAACTCCTTATTAAAGGCTAATATTTCATGAACTTTCATATAGTAGAATTATTTTGGATCATTTTCACTCTATCTTGTACCTCTGTAAACTCAACAACACTAACAACGGGTGCCGGCATCGAAGCGACAGCTTTAGCTATGTTGTTTATACAATCTTCACTTAAATCAAGATTTCCTATCGCTACTCCTTGTTGAATTTGAGAACGTTCTGAAAAAGATATCGCTTTTATTGCATTGGAGAAAGGAACACCGCCACCAGCTACATTTACCGCGCTAGCGATAGAACGCAGTAAGGGATTAGACATAGATCGCTTGTTAATTATAGCTTCACCCCCCTCTGCCTCAATCTTAACACCTCCATTTGCATGGGATGGACCAACAATATCGCCACCATCTGCATATTTTGATGTCTCCAAACTTGGTGCCTTAACATTTGTCTCCACTTTGTTTACAGAACTCTTGATTGAAGCAAACTGAGCGGTAACAGCAGCTATCACAGTCGCTAAAGATGCAAGATAATCCCATGTAGTAATGCCTTTAGTACTGGAAGCTGCTCTTGAAAGCGCAACACCTTGATTTAGCATTACTTCTGCAATAGCTAAAGTTTTAGTTAGCGCTAGTAATGCGATATTGTCATCCGCTATACTACCCAATACGCTCCCTAATGATCCAACAATAGAAGCGATGGCTGCCCGTTTATCTCTAGCATCTTTCTCCAAGTCTTCATTCATCTGTTTTGTGCTTTCCGCAATCTTAGCACGTAATCTTAATACAACGTTCACGTAATCCTCTTCAGTTTTAAACATAGTCGCCTTTGCCTGAGCATCCATATTCACTAAAGCATCATATTCTGACTGTGCTTGTTGAATCTTTATGTTATGCTCTTCCAAAGAACCCTCACGAACCTGTAGCAGCCGGTTCTCCCATTCTAGTTTAAGCATATCTATTTGTTTGTCAAATTGCTCTTTCCGAAAAGCTTTATTTTCATCTGCAACCTGTTTGTTATATGCGGCATTTATATTGGCTTCCGATTGCCGAAGCTCTTCAGCCAGCAACAAATTAGCAGCAAGCTCAGCCTGTCGGTTCTGCTCAATCAGAGAAAGACGGAGATTATGTTCCTGTTCTGTTCCTGCTTTAACCGCAGCAAGTTGTAACTGAATACGTTTAGTTTCTTTTTTTATCTGAACCTGGATAGAATCATCAGATAATTTCTTCAAATCTGCGTCACGCTTCTCTTCAGCCAGAATTATAGAATCATTCAACGCTTTCTTTGCTGCATCAGTTAAATTCTTTTCAGTACTGAGCTTGCGTTTCAAATCTTCGATCTGTCGATCATACTGAACATTTACCGTTTGTCTCTGTTTTTCTATCCCTTCTTTAACTAAAGATAAAGCTGCATCTTCAGCCTGACGGCTCAACTCTAATTCTTTAGCCTGCTGTTGCTTTTTTATCTCCAGGGCCTTTTTTGAACTCTCTTTTGTTATGGAATTTGTCTTATTCTGAAGTTCAATCTGTTTCGTATAACTATCACGTTGTTTGTCTACTACATTTTGAAACAAATCTGAAAACTCTCTCAAATCAGATATTGTACTCTCGGAAAGACCAAGTTTAGATATAGCATCATCGGCTTTCATAGACCCACTAGAAACAGCTTCTAACATATCCCGAACTTCCTGAGTGACTTCTTTCTGACCTAACAAATTAGCCAACTTCTTTTCCCCGAGTTCGATCTGTTGCTTCATATCGGCTTGTTCTATTTCACTAGCCTGTTTTGCTGCTGCAATACGTTCTTTGGTCGATTTTGTTGTATCATCGGAAATCATTTTTAGCCGTTCAATCTCTTTCCGCCCAGCTGCACGCTGCATATTCAACATTACTTCCTGCTTTTCCAGCTGCTGACTGATATCGTTCAACTCATAAGCTAGTTTTATTTCACGCTGTAATTCATCACCAATCCCGGCAAAGGTCGCTTTCATATCTTGAGCTGCCCCTTTAAAGTCACCAGAGAATACTTTAACCAATGCACCTCCAAATTTAGCAACCCGATCAATTATAACATTAATAGCTGCTCCCAATCCGGCCATGACATTACTCAGTAACTCAGTTCCCTTCTGTGTTTTTGTCAAATAAGCGACAAGAGAACCCAGCGCGACAACGATCGCACCGATACCGGTACTGATAAGGGCAATCTTCAAAATTTTCAGTCCCGTAGAAAGCAGATTTGAAGATATGGCAGCCGCTTTTTGGGCTCCGGACATTTGAGTTGTAGCAGCAGAGTTCAATTTGTAATCAGCGGTAAGAGTTTTGATTTCTAACTGAACTTTTTTGTACAAAGCAAGGAATGGAGACATTACTTCGCGAAGAGTACCCTGAATCTTAGAGAATATCCCAGTTTGATTAACAGCCGATTTTATAGCTTCTTCGTATCCTCCTACTGAACGACGATAATCACCCAACTTTTGTTCAGACGTTTTAATTTCCTCGTTGAGAGACTTTATTTTCTTCTGCAAATCACGTCCTTTCGCTGATTCTCTTTCGATTTGACTAAGATTTACATATACCTTATTCAGCCGGGAAAGTTCAGCACGCATAGATTGCAAACTGCCTTCCTGGTCTTTTATTGCTTTATTATTATTACGTATTTCTTTTGTCCAAACAACATTCTCAGTCCGGAGTCTTTTTATTTCAATAGCATAAGCTTCATATTCATCCTTACCATCTTTTGTTGTTTTGTTCAACAATGCTTGTTCTTCACGTAACTCTACAATACGTTTTTTGTTTTCTTGTATATGTTTCGATGCTACATCATTTTTAATAACTACTTCTAATATTACTTGTTCTTTATTATCCGCCATACCTCTAATTTTTTATATTTGATACTCCTACTAATTAGATCCTATAATTAGACTTTATTCAAAGGATTTTACATAATATCGGATTATTATTATACCCTGATACCCTCTTCCGGGACGAGAAAACTGCCCGCTAGAGACTCCCATGCCACCGCCACCGGATCCATAGAATGTACCATTTCCGGCATTGCCCTTAATACTGCCACCACCTCCGCCGGTTTTATTTCCTGAATATTCATATAATGTACCATTGCTATATTCAACATAACCACCGGTTGCCGCATATTTTACAGTACCAGTCAAATCCGGGTCTATATGAGATAAGTCTCCAAAAGGACAAAGTGTGCCATCTTTAGTGTAAGGACGTCCACCATTGCTTTCTTTTCCCGCTTCTCCTCCTGCTACAGTATATTCTCCAAATGTTGTTGGGTTTCCTTTTTCACCACCATACGATAAAGCAGTCCAATCCCCAACTGATAATTCAAATATTTGATTTTTTGTGAAAGAAATATCTTCTACATATAATACTTCTCCACCTCCGCCACCACTGACCCAGTCTCCATTAGTGTTTACAGAGTTTGAACCGTCACCACCACCTCCGCCACCTACTATAAAGATGTCTATTTTTTTTGTATTGTCAGGCACAGTCCAAGAGGTCCGAGATATATCAGTGATTATCTCAAATTTTTCAACAAGGGGTATTTCACTTTCTTTTATCATACGGGTAACTTTCAATATAACAACTCCCTGATAACCATTTCCTCCTTTTCTTATTGCGTTACTAAATGTCCTGTATATAGTTCCACCCCCTCCGGCAGAACCGTAAAAAGAAGCATTATCAGCAGCAGTAGAGCGATTGGCTCCTTTTCCTGCGCCAGTATTCCCTCCTACATTAGCCGTAGTAGTAGTACTCCCATCTCCTCCATTTGCTCCAAATAAATCAGTAGATATGATAGATTCCGATTCTATATCTCCAAATGGACAAGCTGTTCCATCACTCCCAATTGTTGGCGATGAATTTGTTCCGGCAGTTCCACCATTACCACCCAATGCAATGAGGGTTCCAAAAGATGTATCACCTCCTTTGTTTCCCGCATTATTGGCTGTTGTTGCTGCACTCCCACCTTGTCCGATCACAACATTTATTTCTTCTCCTTTAATGAATGGCATGTTTTCCTGATATACAACTGCACCACCTTCCCCAGCATATCCAGCTGTATAGGAACCATAAGATGTGGATGCTACTGGCAGACCACCTCCACCACCAGCACCAACCAGAAAGACATCGAGTTTTACCGTATTGGCAGGTACTATGTAAATTCCTGATGATTTGATTACCACCAACTGGGCGACCTCTATCATTCCAGAAGCAAAAAGCATTGATCTTCTTCTGTTCATTATTCTACGTATTCATTATAAATAAAAGGTTCAGACGCACGAACAGTATACTTCCAGTCCGCCCATAATATGCTAAGTTCGCACGCTTCTTTACCTGCCAGTTCTGGCAATTCTGATACAATAAGCAGTTTTGAACCTTCTGAACCAGCATTGGCATTTAACTTGATGGTAAAAGTTATTTTAGTGGTTGAACTACTTGTGTTTCTAATTAGCAAAGTAGTAACCGAGTTATGAAGTGGATAAAATCCTGCTGGAACAATTAGCAAATTTTTGCTAATACTCATATCAAACACCACATAACCGCCAGTAAAAGGAATATTCTCACCAGAAGTAATGACCGTCTTGGCGTATGTACATGCTGCCCTTACAGTAGCATCCCGCCAGCCATCGCCTGTTACACCTCTCAAATCCAGCAAATAATGATACATATTGTCAGAATTTGTAACACCTTCGGATATGACAAAAGATAACAAATAATGAACCACCTCCCCATCATATCTTTGCATGATGGAAGTACATCGGGAATAACCTTTCTTGTATGAATGATACGGACCTTCGGATCGGGAATATATAGGTATATTTTCTTGATATGCCCTTTCCATATCCTCTATTGTGTTACCGTTTATAAATGAACCCCAATCCAATTCACTAGTGGTTCGTACTCTATTTATTTGAGTAACATCACCTATTTCGATATATTCACTATTTGAGTTTCCCCATTCAGCTACACCTGGAGCAGTGTTTGTTAAAACCTGTCCCACTGCCCCACCTGCCGGAATAAAGTTATATCCCTCCCCTGTTGGCAGGACAAACTTATTTGCACCGGATTCTATACCTTCCAGCTTTGCTCCTTCCGCATTCGTCATTAAACGTTTCCCTGCTTCCTTCAAAACATAACGTTCGTTGGCTTCATTCTTAGTATAGTAATCAGACAAATCGACAGAAGTAGAACCAATCAATTCAAATTTGCCAGAAGTTTCATTCCAAATATATTCATTGTGAACGTCGTTTCCTGATCCTGTTTTTGGAACTAAATAGATCGTTCCTTTAACTCCTGTATCCGGCAGTACCAGAACTACTTTTATGTCGAATTGGACAATACCTGCAATCTGTTCGTTGGTATATGTTTTTGCCAACTGTAGATTTCGTCCTATCTCTTCCCTCAATTCTGCATCGTTAAAAGGGATATACTCAACAAAAGAACCTTCTGTACTTCCACCGGAAGAAGGAACAAAAAGATATTGTTTTCCTCTAATTAAATCAGAGCCATTTACAGAGACATTCCCGGAACCCTTACCTGGCAATCCCGTATCCCCTCTAGGAATAGTCAATTTTAATAAGTATTTCGGATTCCCTTCTGGGGTTTGTCCGACCGGAGTAAAGACAGCAGAAGCCTCAGAACCTGCCGCACCTGTCACTATCTCACTAAATTCAAGAACGGGATTTTTACCAGCATCACCTTGCGGTAAAACCAAGTTTATTTTATACATTGGATTACCTAATGGATCATCACCGTTAGGAATAATAGACACAGACGGTTCCAGCCCTTTAGATGCACTTCCGGCTTCCATTACCGGGGTTTTTCCGTCATTTCCTTTATCCCCTTTACTTCCTCGTGGTATAGTCAGAGATAGTTTATACTTTGGTTGTCCATCTTCTGTAGTTCCGTTCTCCTTAAAACTTGCCGTTGCATCTGTATCCGGTTCTCCTGTCGAAATGCTTCCAAATTCCAAAAAAGGAATTGCACCGTCATCTCCTTTAGGCAGTACAAGACCTATTTTATAAATAGGATTACCGGATGGGGCTGTTCCTGACAGCACAATAGAGGCATCTGCGTCCAATCCGGAAGAAATAGAACCAACTTCAAATAATGGGGTTTTGCCATCCGTACCCATCAAAGAAGCAGCTTCCAAGGCTACAAGTTCTCCACTAAGTATTCCCGGAAGAAGATTAACGCCAACCGGGGATTTTACAACCCTAAGATCGGTTACCATCTTTGAACTTCCCTGTAACGCATTCGTTACCCGCTGAACTAAACTATCAAATTCTTCCTGTGTCATAGTCGTTTAATCCAATGATATTTTTTCCGCTTTTCTAAATAAGAGTAGTCATACTGATATGTATAAGCCTCTCTTTCAAATGAGATATTTTCGTAAGCATTCCGACCATAACGAAAAAGTTTAACCAACCACTCCACCAGATACCAGAGATAAAAGAAAATGTACAACATTTCTTTCATTTGAACTGTATGGATAGCTTCATGATTCTGTATTCGCCGGGCAAGGGGTTTGTACTCATTTCGGGCAAAGATTATTCCGAAAAGGTTCATAGCTGTGAACCCCTTAACAGGCAATATGTTATTGTATACGATCTTCATCTGCAAGAATTGTTTCAATATCATCCAACATGGCAGACAAAGCAGCCTTGCACTCTCCGGGTGTCAGAAACTTGTAATCATTTACGTCGATCAAAAGTCGATTAGAACTACCCATGTAATTAGCTCCGGCAACCTTATTACCGTTTTTAGATATTTCGATCCGGATATCCGTTACCGGCTGTCCGACATCTTGAGAATAGGTGTACGTATTTATTACACCTTCACAAGCCTGTGTTGTTGCTATCTGATTGATTTTATTCGATACTATTTCCATAATACTATTTTTTTGATGTACCATTTTCCAATAAATTCACAACCTGAGCATAAGCCCCAGCGATAAGAGAGTTTGCAACTAACTTTTTTATCAAAGCGGCTTCTTCTGTTGTTACCTCTATCGCTCCCTTTGCATTGTAAATGCGCTGAGATAAATTGAATGAAGCCATTTTTTCATCTACATCTTTACATTCTTTGCCAACAAAGAGTATAGAGGCTACCATACGATAAATCATTTGAGTTTTAACCTTATCTTTTACGACATCTTTTACTACCCCGTTCACTTCTTCACGTACAACTTCTTGATACGTTTCAGTTACATCTTTTCCATCGAAATTCTTAAACGCTACATTAAAATTTACTTTCATGATGTTCTTATTTTTAAAGTATTCCCATCCCTATACACGGCACCTACCATGCTTCCTGAAGTCGGGAATTTGTTTATATTAAATATCATATTATTATTTCCATACAGACACCCTAGTCCGTCCGGACTGGAAAACAGCAATTCTGTAGGACTTAAAGTCACTCCACCAAAAGCAGTTCCTGAACTTGTTTTTCTTGTCATACTTAATGAAGGATAGTAGTATGTATCACTTTCTACAAAATATCCTAAGTTTAGTATTTCTACCTGTCCACGAAACATTCTGAATCGTCCGTCACCGGATAACAAACATCTATTTCCTGTTTTTGAGCCACATTCAAATTCGCCTTCTGCTTTTAAAGAGCCGTCATGACGAAGTATAGTCTTTACATTTCCAGCTTTTGCCTGGTCATAGGTACCACCCGCCCACAACATAATATTATCAATGTTCGCAGATATACCTCCCTGTTCAGTCCACACACCACCCGACAACAGTCCTAGTTTTATCTTTGTCGTCAGCTGTAAACCTCCGGAAATTGTCGTACCGTTTAATGCCGCTACCAGATCGGAGTCAAGAGAATAGATCGAATCGTTCGGGTTCGGTGTCCAGGGAGTTGCGTATTCACCATCTTCAAACTTTATTCGGTGTACCATCATTCTACAGGAAGTCGAACAAGCCATACAAAAGAATTGAGCATCCGTATTACTGGATACAGTAAACGTATATGTATATTCTCTGTCTCCGACCGATACTGGTATATCGGTTTGATATGGTCCGATCCATACTGTAACAGTTGTAGATACCGAAGAATACAGGCTAATTCGTAATGTGTATTTCCTGCGTACCAACAACTGAATACCGGCCAGGCTTCGATTGTATAACCGTCCGGAAATGTTTGAAAAATTAACAGAAATAGAACCATTCGATACTGATAAATTAGAAGCTCCACCATCTACCTGCCAGTAAACGGTGTTCTGACACTCTCCCGAGTTCCGGATCATATTCAAGTTATACGCCTGGATATCTACTTTTGACGCCATAATTTTCACTGCATCAGCCGTCTGGTTGATCATACTGACAATATTCGTCCCGGTGTAATCAGTTACAGCTACTTTGCTACTGATATTATCCGCATTGACTTGTATGGCCGATTCCGCAGATAATACACGACCAGTCAAACTACTGACCGAATACTGAGAAGCCTTTAAACTTATTTGATAAGCATTTGTCTCTATTGACGATTCCGCTGATGTAACCCGACGTCCCAAGCTGTCAAAATCAATCTGGGACACCTTCAGTTTAATAGCATCCGCATTTACAGTGATCGAAGCTTCATTCGCAGTAACCCGCCTGCCCAAAGCGTTGAACTCATCCTTTGTAGCTTTCAATGCTATTTCATCAGCCATAACAGAAATGCTCGCTTGTGCCTGTGTTACACCTTCTTCTGTTGTAGTGACACGCGTAGCAAGTAATTCTATCTTTTGATCCGTTTGTTCGATCTTTGTTTCGAATTCATTCCGTATTGCTGCAATCCTATCTGAAATAACCGTAAGGCTTTTTATGTATATGTCACCGGAGTAAGTGCAAGAGAAATCCCCAGTACCATCCCATTCTGCTGTTATTGTTTCTTCCTGATATTCTGTTGTGGCTGTTACCAGGGTTGACTTATAAAGTTCTTTCCCTGAGAATCCATAAGTCAATGTTCCCGCTGTTATAGCCTTGTATCGGATACGCATCACGTATGTACCAGATTCTCGGCTTTGCAGGTTTCCATTAACTTGTGTGATACCGCTTTTATACATACGCAGAACGCGGGATGCACTGTCCCGGATCACCTCTACTGAACTCTTTTTATCAGAATAGAAAGCCGCATTAAACCACAGCCACCCATTTGTTGCAGAGAATAAATTGATATCCTGAGTATAGTCCCATTTATCCAGTCCTGCCGTCCAAGTCGGATTGGACAGGATATTGTTACCGTTATCGTTGATAGCATCCCTGATAGAAGATATCTCACTTTCCAACTTCCCGTTTATAATCTGGAATGACTGGTAAACAGTTGTTCCATCTTCCAGGTAGATATCACATTCTTCGAAGATACCGCCCTTGATATAAATACCATGATGATAACCCAACTGTCCTAAATTGCCTTTATACTTTGATGTTATCCCGGATACGTTACCAATACGAACCTTTGTTTTATCAGTCATATCAGGAGATGTCAGACCATCTAATACGTCTATATAAGGCGCGTTTGTATCCGATGTTGCCAAATAGATTACACCCTGTCGATTTGGATCGGAATCGTTACCTGCACGGAATACCGTATCACCGGCCATCGGCACAGAATGACCATCTAAAAGAGGCTTTCTAAGGTCGAAGTAATCTTCTGTAATTCCAAATACCTCTCCATAATAATAATGGGATGACAGACCTGAGAACTGCTGACAACAGATAAGATCGTCACCTCGTATGTTCATGTACATCATTCCTTCGATCTTGTCAATCTTACAACGGTAACGATCCGAAAGTTCCTGAACAGATTCGATCTTATTGAAATCGGATACAAAACGATTGCCATTCAGTCCTAATGTTTCATTTACGACCATTGTGTTAACACGGAACTCTTTACGGGCAAGGAGATAATCAAATTCCCCAGATGCTTTTTGCATATCCAGTATAGTACCGTAACCCATCATGCCAGAGGCAGACGAAGGAGAACCGGACATCTTACCGATATAAACATTATCCCGAACCTTCAATTCTCCAAACCAGCCTAATCCATCATTATTGATCCCCCAACCGGCTCCCCATTCGTAACCTTCGGCAAACAATGTACTTTGCGCCATATCTTCAAAAGAAATCGCACCATGCGCTGTATCCGGAATATCTTTTCTCAGATACATACCATCAATATCTTTATGAAAGGATTGCAAATTGAATTTTTTGGCATCCCCATCCTCTGTATCGACGGCTATCCAAGAATTTACACCTAATGAACCTATCTCATCTAATTCACGGATCAGTTTTCCTTCTGCAGTAGCAACCGACAAAGAGAAGGCCGCAGCTGTATAAAGGGCCACAGCAGTAGATGTAAACTTCAATGGAGTTGTCGGATTTACTAAAATTGTATTCTTTAAAGAAGTCTCACCCTCTCCCGTTACATCTACACCATCAATAAGGGCCAGTTCTAAATCAGCCTTACCTACTTCCGTATAGTTGTTTACAGACAGCAACATATAATAATTACCATCTGCATACAATGGCTTACAAAAAGACAGGTTCGGGAAAAAGGTCGGATCAAGTTTTGCCTTTCGATATGAAATTCTCGGTTTATTTGCGTAAACACCTAAATACCCCGTCCAATATCTACGGACCAGGTTGTCATATTTCAAAGGTTCAAAAGTGAAAGAACGGAAAGTGACAGTTTTCATATCCGCATCAATCCATTTTCCCCAAACTTCCAGCGCAACGGTCCCATTCTCCAACAATAACCGGCACTTTGACGTTTTATTCAAAGTATATTCTGCTTTCCCTTCTTCAACTTTATAAGTATATAGAGGAATGTTTTTCTCAGTAGCAGCATAAGGAGACTGATATACCGTATTCTCCAGCTTATCGTACGTGTCTGCTGTAAACGTATATGCTCCGAACGATTTATCGACCAAATCATCTTCTGCATATTTCAGCATATTCTTTTTAGTCAATCCATAGGAATATTCCAGCTTATCATCTTTTTTATCGATAAGCATTTTTGAAATATTAATCGCTCCGGATTTATTCAGAATTACATCATCTACATTATAAAATGACAAAACACTTCCCTGCTGTTCAACCATCAAGCCAAACACCCCCATGACAGACTTTACAAAGTCCATCGTCGATATATCCGGAAGGTTCTCCCGGATAGGATAATCCAATAAGAATGCCGTCTGGGAATAATCCTTTTCATTCTCCGGAGCAAAAGAGATAGTCAAATCTATTTCATAATTACCCGTTCTAAAAGGGTCATAAATACCAAAACAAATATCACCTGCACCAATGTTTCTATACTCATCAATATCTTTTGATGCACTTTCAAATATATCGAACATAGGAGGCTCGCCTTCCTTAAACTCAACCGAAGGACTGAATATACCAAACTTCCACCCAGTTGCAGCATTATTCGCTTTTACTGTACCTTTTATCCGATATCGTCCACCTAATGGAATTTTGATAAAGGTTACAGGTAATGTACGATATATAAGGTCATGCAGTTTCTGATGATAAGGAGCATTTTGGTAACTCAAATCAGGTAGAATATCATAACGTTCCCTACCGGAGATCAGATCAGATGTTGTTGTCCCCTTGAGACGGAAAGCCAGATTCTTTGCAACGTCCTCACTCCCATTTGTTGTAGGTAACATCAACCACATTTTTTCGATCACAGATCGATAGGCGTTATTCATGACAAACGACTGCCCAACAATCATATCGAATAATGTAGACACTTTAATTGCTGGCCGTAAATGTTCGGGATGCTGTCTTTGCATTCCGTCTAACTTTGGAACCCATTTTACAAAGTCCGTTTCGGTCACACTATAGTCCCAGGGAATCAAACCACTATCCGGAAAAATATCTTTTAGCTTGTAATCATTGAGACTTGTCAACCGTTTATTCCCTCCGAATTTGATCAGAACTTCAATTGTTTTACTGGCAGATTTAACGACTGCAACACCATCATCAAACAGAGTGATACCATCCCTGATTACTTTTGCTGTGTGTTCTACATGTGGGTAGTCACTTTCTACATTCACCTCCGTTGAGAAACCAAACGTCTGAATGTTATGTGCTGTTTTAGGAAGCTGGATAGTATAAGAATAACCAGACAATATTGTTGACATATCAGCCGGCTTACTCACAGCACGATTCAATACGACACCCGATCCACCTTCCGGTAAATCAACCTCTACATTATCAATGAATAGTTTATCTTTCATTCGGTAACACTATTGTTATATCAAAATCCTGCAATGCGGCTTTTGTTCGTTTATACTCTTTTGCTTCAACCTCTACATTCAACCACCCATCAAGTACAGAGGCCTGTACAATAGCACTTTCCTGAATGGCCGTAAAGTCTTCAAATGTTTCCCTGTCCACCAAAGCTGTGAACAGAGTTATTTTATTAACCTGACTGAATGATAATTTATAAGTCAATCCTCCGATACCAGCTGTCTGAATATTCTCTAATTTCCGGCTGTCCTGATGAATACAGAATTCGTATGAATCTAACTCACCGCTACGGCTAATCCAGCGTAATGTGATATGTGCCCCATCTCCGGAGAAATTGACAACCTTATTACTTCCATAGACAACTTCAAAGATTCCGGAAGCGAGAGATACACCGGCTTGCACCACGGACCAGGCAACATTCTTCCGTACCATCCCATTTGACAACGTATCAATAGTGAACAAGGACTTTAAAAGTCCTGATGCATCAAACACAGCAGTGTTAGCTATTGCAGACACTTTTGTCTTCACCCCTTCAATAGTGATATCATACTCCCCTGCTCCTTCCATTATGAAAAGAACTGGATCAAAAACATACTGCGTATCCGTTGGTGCATTTACTGTTGCCATATTATTTGTTCAATTTTATAGATTCAAACTCCAATCTCATCAAGAAACCGACACGATCCTTTATACGTTCAATTGTTTCCGGAACCTCCGTTGTATATACATCGGCTTCGCCGCCCGTACGGTAAAGTTGTGTTCCTTCCCTGGCTATTTTACGGGAAACCAAATAAGCAAAAGAATTGCGCTCAGACTGGCTATCGAAAGAGATACCTTTATCAATTACCCACTGCTTTATGATCTGATAAAATCCTGCCGGAACCTTACCCGACTTACGTCCAGTCTCCAACGTACCAAAAGTCATACGTCCGAACAATATCCCACGATTCTCTGAAACATCTGTATGCATGGAGCCAGAAGTACGACCAGAAGCTCTACGGCCGGTACTGTCAATATTGGATATTATTCGTTTCCGAAGATCCTCCAATTCTTCAAATATTATGTTCTGTACTTCTTTCATAGATTACGTTCACATATTCCGGTTATCTCTTTCAATGTCACTTCAAAGACAATGCCTGATGTCACTGCATTGAGTTTATTATATGCAACCTGGTACTTCATCACTCCACCCAAAGGTTCAAAGTATCCCGTTTCATTCAACTTCACAATAAATCTCATGGCTAATGATTTCATCCGATCAACAACACTATCATTGTCCTGACCATTACCATTCAACTCCACTTTATCTAAGAAAGCCAGCATCCCGTTCTGGTTGTCACGGATATTTCCATTCTTAAAGTCCAGTTCCCCGGAAGCAGGAAGAACATACACGACGGCCGGAAGTGGTGTCCTGTCAATCTCCACATTAGCCAGGGTCCAATCCTCAAAAACGAACGGTACTCCTAGTGATTCAGCAACCTGTTTCAATTTATCCTGTACTGTCATTTCTGTTTACTTATTATTTGGTTCAACCTCCTTTGATACATTCCGTTGTCATAGTCGATCTTCATCATTGCATATATCCGTCTCTCCGGCAAATCGAATACTGCTTCATGAGAAATAGACAAACGTTGAGCAATCCGATCGACAACGCCAAAAACACCGTGATCGATCCCATAGAACCCTGCTTTTACTTCTTCCGCCGTCGGATTATATTTGAATGTTTTTTCGTCACGGATTGTCATACGTTCCAGTTCCCGGTAAACAGACAGACCATAGTTGTAAACAGAGATAAAAGGCTTACTCATCACCTCCTTCTCATCTAGTCCTAACAATACTTTTTGAGGAATAAACAGAAGGTCATACCTTGTATTCATGGAGGATAAGTCAATACGTTGACCGTATGTCAGTTCTGGTATTTTCACCGGAATAAATACAGTCTCCAACTGATCCCAAAAGTCAATACCTTTTAGCATCAGAATCACAGCTTCAATAGTAGTCTTACTCGTTATCTTCATTACCAGTTATATGTTGAGTTACCCGTACGCGGGGCAACAAGTCTATACATTCCCATTATCAGCATATCTAAATAGTCCGGAGACCGCTTTATTATACCCTTCATTGCTTCCTTGCTGATGATATCCTTTTTCCGGGTATCCTTATCTACATTTGCCGCGATCAACAGCTGTAGTTCTTCAGCAATGTGTTCCGCCTGATCCGGTCGGCAAATGATCTGCAACTGCCGTTTGTTTATCATTTCGGCCAACTTGTATGCACATTCGGCTTTCAGGTTCGCATATTTATTATTGAATGCAGATGCACCATTCTTAAATTCTTTGATCCCGTTTAGATAGCTCTCCAGATAACTTCCTAAACCATCACTGTCTGCAACTGTCTGGGACCTGCCGACACCACGCGTAACCATGAGCTTTCGCAAATCTGTTTCAATCTCCCGACCAGATGATTTGTCTTTATCAATCTCGATTGAAACCCGTAAGCCTTCCCAGTAACCCGCGACAAAGTGATCTCGTCCTTTCATTGCCAGGTCGGCACTTATAGCCTTCCCGCCGATCAATGCACCGGTATTGGTAAAGCAATCCATCACTGCATCGTAATCAACTAGAGAGTTCGGATCACCGTCATACTCCCAGTTACCCAGATAAAGACGTTGATACGTTACTTTGTCCTCTGTCTGACGAAGGGTATCAACATAGTCCTCTGTTACAAACGGGTTATCTTGTACTAATGCCGGTATGAATGCATACGGTGCTTTGATCTTACCGTCTTTCCAAGGCTTATAAAAAGTCTTGTATAACCAGTTCTTTTTCGGGTTACAGGTTATCAGTATTTTCGACGGGATATTATAGACATCATTCAGGTGTCGACCTGTACGAGTTTTCAACACTTCAAAAGCCAGACCGTTGATCTCTCCGGCTTCCTCTATCCATCCCCCGGTAAACTCTTTCGATCCTAACCGTTCATACATTGGGTCTTTATATGGATAATAAGTCAAATCCAGATAAACGATCTCCGAACCGTTATCGAACTTGATTCCGTCGTTTGTGACACGGTAACCGGTAAACCCGTGATATTTTGCAACTTTACTAAACGTTACCGATACTGAAGCCTGTGAGTCCTTTAGATTGTTACGACCAACAAACCAGCGTGTACCAGGCAAATGAAAGGCACATTGCATCAACCATTCACACCCTAACCAAGATTTTCCACCACCTCCCGCACCGCCGTACAGGATGAATTTATGTTCACTATCCGCTAGATAGTTGTAGGCAAGCCGCTGTTTTAAATTTACCTTCATTCATCAGCTTGCTTTATTAGCTGTTCTACGTTCGGTGTTACCGGCAGGAAATTGAAACCGGTAAACTGTATCTTATTACCGCCCGTTGTCACATCAACTTTTTGAGTTCCGTTTATTCCAAGAAGTTTACAACGCATTTCAATACATCGTTCGATACCGGCCAGATAACGCGGATCGCCCATGTTGATAATTTCCTCTCCCAGAACACGGGTAGAAGATTTCTTTTTACCTTTTGCCGGATCACCCTCACAATCATCTTTCTTCTCAACAGACTTCTTTTTCTGGTCCGTCTTTGATTTCTCCCAGGCTTCCCAATACTCGCGTTCCAGCTTGTTGATTTTCCCGAGTTCTATTGTCAATTGATTATTAACAAAATCCTTCCGGGCCTCCTCAGACTCTTTCAGTATCTCCTTAACATCATTGAATACTGTTACATGGGAAATCGTACGGCCAGTAATGGCAGATACAGACTCCGCAATCTCACGGAATGTATACGCTTTAAAGTAAAGAGGGGCAATCAACTGTTTGTCCTGCTCTTTTTCTCTTGCTTTTCTTGTTGCTGCCATTTGTTAAACCTATATTGTTAAACTATTACCTGATTTAGCCTGAAACCACTGTTTATATATTTCGTAAGATATACGAGCTGTCACAACAGGGGGAACACTCATACCGATCAAATATTCAGGTTTAATATCGGCAAAGTCATAATCTAAAGGATATGAGCCGATGAGACACATTTCTCTTTTGTTTAGGCTCCTAGGGATATCATAAAGAGCATTCACACCGGCCCCGCTCGTTAATGTAGGCGCCACATCATCTGAATGAATAATAGGGTTAGAAAACATACTAAGGCGCTTTTCTAGCCGATCTATTACATCTCCAAATGATTTATCAGATTTCCGTTTGTTATTCCATAACATTCTTTGGTATTCGGTAAGATTGTCTGATAGATCGTTCTTATCCATAATTTCTCTGAACAGGATAGGTGTTTCATTAAAGCTAAGCCGTAACTTTGGAAAGCATAGATCTTTCCTCCTACAGATAAAAAATACACGTTCGCGCTTTTGAGGAATACCCATACTCGCAGAATTAAGAAGGAATACCTGCACATCATATCCTATCTTCTGCACACGTTTTACGATCTCCTTTGAATAGGCGCGGGCATTACCCTGTATTATTCCTTTTACATTTTCCAGTATAGCAACCTTTGGTCGTAACTTGCAGATCGTATCAATGTAAATGAAAACAAGATCATCCAGGCGCTGCATTGCCTGACCTTCCTTGAAGCGCTTCTTTTTACCCCATGCGTTTTCCCTTTCCCCGGCCATGGAAAATGTAGAACAAGGTGGTGAACCATCCAGAATATCCAAATTATACAATTCGTTAGGTAAATTTTCTCTTTCATTGAACAGTCGAATATCTTCTGTATATAAGTACTTTGGAGAATGATTCCTGTTATATACTCTTGACACCTGTTGATCTAATTCAACCCCTCCGAGATGGTCATAGCCGGCCAGTTTATATCCCATAGATGAGCCACCTCCACAAATAAAAGTGCCAAAGACCTTCAGCCTGTGAGGTTCCATCCCTTTAAAGGGATAACCGTTCTTTATATACCACTCAAATTGTAATTTCATCATTGACATTTTCAAAAAGTAATTTACATACGGCCTTACTGGGATCAGAGTCAATAGTCATTAATGACTCTTTAACTCGTAAATAAGTTTCAGCATCAAACTTCAATATCAGTTCATGCGCGTCTTCCCATTCTTCTACATCAATTTCTCTGTTTTTATCGGAATAATCTTTAGCCTCATTTATCTCTAATTCCCATGTTTCCAGTTCATCAACGCCAAAATCTTTTACGATAGCATCAAAATCAAAGAATGATGTATCAGATGTATGGTTATCCGCTAAAGCTAATGCCTTACGCCGGGCATCTTCTGTCGATAAGTCTTTACGTTTGATCGCAATAAGTTCCGTACCATCACTTTCAATAACACGGACTTTTAAACCTAGCTCCTGGGCCTGCTCATATACACCATTTCCAGCAATGATACAATCATCATTATCAAAAAGGATAGAACGCCCGGCACCACATTCTTCAAGGCTTTTCCGGATCAGACGTTTGTTCTTGTCATCATGGATACGATAGTTATTTCGATCAATCTTTATATTACTCATACATACAGATTTATGTAAAGACAAATATAATAAAAATATCATATTGAATAATATATAATCATTATGATATTTACAAAACACAACTGTTAAGTTTATGGTTCCTTAAATATCATCACATCAAATTAATTTATACCTTTGGAAATTCATACAATAATATTATATGGCTACAATAACTCTCGAAGACCTTATAGAAGAAGGTAACAAAATTAGGAAGGGGATTTCTTATATACCTACATTAGAAAATGAATGGAGGACTTTTGACGCTTATAATCTAAAAAGTATATCAGAATATGAAATTTGGAAAAATAAGACTATCAGGTTTTTATCTTTCAAATTTACAGGAGACAGATGTATTAATGATTTTGAAAAAGCTGCTGAAGATTTTACTAAATCCTATAATTCACCTAGTTTATTTGACAAATTACTAGGAATATTGGAATCATGTCTTGTTATCCCAGAACTCCCAAAAGTTCAAAATGAGAATAATAAGACAGACAATTCTATACATGTCAATGTTAATCAATCTCAAAATCAATCTCAAGAACAGTCTTTAGCTATTGACATCTTCATTGAAGCAATAAAAGATGAGTTAACAGGCAAACAACAAAAAGAGATTAAAGCAATCATAGAAAATGAATCTGATCCTGTACAAGCTAAAAATAGACTTATAGATAAGATTAAAAGTTTTGGTTCTGATGTTGCTTCAAATGTTATTGCCAATATTATAACAAACCCTGCTATATGGGGGAATTTTTAAACGACCTATTTATAAATTATATACAAATAAAAATGAACGAATCAATTACAAAACAGGCTTTACCGTCAGAAGAATACATAAAATTGTTGGGAATTGCTCTATGTGTTTTCAATTCAAATAATGCTTTTGTCATTGAAAATATTCTAAATAATAAAGGAAAACATCAATATGATTGGTATAATTTAATTGATACAACATCAGGATCTAAAAAGATGGAAACTGCAATCAAAAATACTATTACAGAAAATTCAGATGATAAAATAGCTAATTTATTTGAAGAACTATGTGATAAGAGAAATCGAATTATTCACAGTTTTCAAATAACATCAAACGGAGAGCAAATATTAGCTACAAAGGAAAAAGAAACAAATAAGCAATTTATTATTACAGAGGACTACCTTAAAGATTTCATTAAAGAGAATGAAGACCTATCAACAATGCTCTATAAATTTAGAGGATATTAACATTTAAGGCCATAAATAGAACTGTATCAGCAAAGAAAAGGAATAAAGTATTAACCTTGCTAACACAGTTTTTTATGAAAGAAGAATTGAATATTGAAAGCATCAAGAATAAGGCTATCAAATAGCTAAAAGCGGGTAAACTTTTATTGGGCAAGATATTCTAACAACTGGCTATAAAGTTTGGAGACCGGTTTAAATTATTGTAATTTTACGCTCGTCGGGACGGGTGGTCCCGTCCCTTGGCGCGGGCCGTTCCCCGACCAATGAGTTTTCTAGAGATAAATAATGCGTGACACAGTTTATTTTACACTACCCAACTATTTATAACATTTAAAGTACTTCCCCCACTCTAACCCCTCCCCCTCATTTTCCTTCTACTCTAGGGAAATGAGGGATACTACAGAGAATTCATTAACAACCTAACAACAATGCATTAGTAGGACGATATTCCGGATGGGTTTCATACTCTTCTTGAGAGATAAAATCCAAAGAAGAACCGACAGATTGGATACCCTTACATCTAGCAATCAAATGTATAGCCAAAGACTTCAATGTTAAATCAACTACAGAACTATTAACAAATAAACCATGTGCTAATAAACCTAATGAATGCAAGGCATCTAATTCTCTATCTATTCTGTCTAAATCAGATATTTGACAGATTTCAAAAAGAGTATTTAAATCTGTACAATATTTGCATCCTAAAAACAAATTATTTTCAAATTTCACTTTTAGGCAATTTTCAAAAACATAATTTAATATGCGCGCTTGAATAACGGTTAGTTGTTTCAATAGATTAATAAATATTAAATTAGAATCATCTTTTCCATCCGCCGTAATTGATGAAGAAAACAATCCTGCCCACATATTCTGAAGTTCTTCATCTTCAACTAAAGAAGCATTTTCTGCAATACCAAAACCAACTCGTGGATTAGCCATCATTATTTCTCCATCTTGAATAACGATCTTGCCCTCGGCCTTTTGTAAGATACTACACAAATTTTTTAATCTCCAAATTCTAACTTTATCACGTCCCCACAACCCTAATTCCTCTAACAAAGGACGACACGTCAAACTTAAAAAGTCCTTAATACCATCAACACTAGCCTCCGCAACCATATTCACAGTCTTTGCATATGGTGCTACCCCTAAAAGATCTCCAACCAAAGGACTTGATTTTTCTAACTCACTTTTATCCATCATGTTTTTTTTCAACAAATTTAAACAAAAGAAATATACCCAATCGCTTTTTAGGAAATATTTTCTATTTAAGAAAGAATAAACAAAATTTTAGTCAAGAATTCCATCTTATAATATATCTCTACTATTTATCTTCAAAAAATATCACACGAATAAAAAAATCATTTTTATATTAAGAGAAACGGTTTCTCTTCCCGTATATAGAAATTTGTAACATGAAAGTTAACAACAATCTTTGTCAGAGATTTATAATTGATCTTATAAAGTATTTCAATATGAGCAGAAATCTACATAATACAATGCTATGAATATATCTACAGAGTTTAAATACATCTAATTACGCCGTCAGCTTACGACGGATCAGGTTCATATTCTTTTTTACAAGCGCAATTATTCGATCGTGGTACTCTGTATTTTTGTTACACACTCCCCGAGATTGAACTATCTCCATCTTTTTAAGCGATATCTCTATTGTCTCAATACGCTCATTTCCTACACGGGCAGAAAGTATAAGAGAATCGTCTTTCAAAAAGTATTTTGCACTGTACACGCAATGATGCATGATCGCACCTTCCGCTAAAAAGTCCTGGACACTTCGTAATACAGAAACCTTGATCAAATTATCAGAAAACTCAATATCGAAAAATTTAGCTTTTAACTCCTGATATTTTTTTTCATATTCAGCCGCCTCATGTCTCTGCTCTTCTAATCTCTTTTTGGCCTGTAAAACACGAACTTTATTCTCTACTCTATCATGGGCCTCTCTGAGATTAGTAGGACAAACATATCTTGCATTAAGAATATCCATCCCTAGAGTTCTCAACATATTTATATAATCCGTCCACATAGAAGCATCTTTTATGATATATCCATTTCGCAAGCAGATCCGAATTGATGGCCAACAAGAAACAGTACCCCGTTGGCCTAAAAAACGCAACATATCGTATTGTTTTGCCTTTAATAGGGTTTCAGCCTTACTATTTGAAAGTAATAGAGTAAAGATGGATAAAGGAGTAATACCATGAAAATAACCTTTAAATCCATTCCGGGCGATGTTAGGAATGTACCGTCGACCCGGGTAAATGTATTTTGCAAATATATCATACTTCTGCCGGTTGCGTGAAGGACTCCGAATCTCCATCGGAGAACTCCAATCCCACAGGTCAATATAGAAGAAGCTCATTTTTGTTGAACGATACACCAATACTTCTTTTCCTTCGGGTGATATCCAATTCTGTATAGCCTCATTAACCTCATAGGTTGTAGGATATCCAACTCTACAAAATTTTCGTGCGACATAATGCCGAAGAACTTGAAAGCCTCTATAAGTTGTGATCACTGTATAATATTCATCTATACTATCCTTTTTCTTTCGGCTACTCGAAACTTTTAGTTTTGTTCCACAATGAGGGCAAATAACCTCTGTCAACACTAATATTAAATGTCCTTCAGGCGGTTGCCATGTATGACCGCATTCTGTACACCAAACTGTCTTTTTACATAAATACCCCGTATGTTCAAAACAATGCTCAACAGCCCACCGACGTTGCTTCTCTGTTATCACCGGAAGTTTCACTCTTAACTCATCAACCTGCTTCTGCAATTTTGTTTTCGGTTTCATAGCTTAATCAAATAAAGATAATTGTAACTTACTTTCTTCTCTCTTAGCTTTCGCTCTCTTAACTGGCGGTTGATTAAATACCGACAACTGAACAGGTTCTTTCTTTGGCTTATCAACCTGGCGAGTGTTAGAAACTCTGTGTCCTCCAGAAACATTTATTTTAATATTCTCTTCATCGTAATAGTGTATAGCTAAGCCGAACACTTCATCATCAGTCATTACCACTTCATTACCGCGCTTCCGCGCTTCACCTAAAATATAGCGGCAACATTCATCAATGTTCTTCTTTGGATTAGTAAACTTCGGAGCGAATAGTGTGTCCTCTGCTGCCCGCTGTTTCAAATAATCAGCGATTATTTCATTAAAGCTTTTTGTTCTCATAGGATATTATTTTTTAGTTTAGTTATCTTCTACTTTCTCCGTTCAACTCAATCAGGTTGAACATTTCACCACGTCGATCACGGATATAATCACCGTATTTACGTTCTACATCATTTGGATAAAGGTTTGTTGTTACATAGGTTTTTAATCCATACTGTTGCCAATAGCTGTACCGAATGTGAAATATATGCTGCATCACATTCAACTCATTCCCGAAATATTTTGCCGGGATTGGTTCACGGCCGAACTCGTCGAAACACATATCAACCGGCCCCAATGAAGACCATCCGGCATTATCCAAATACCGGCTCAAATCTCCGTGCATTGCATATTCTGTCGTAATCCGGCTACACACATACACTCGGAACCCCCTTTGTAAAGTTTGCATAAACCTGCTGAAAATATACATCAGCGTAGATTTTCCGGTACCGACCGGACCAGCTAACCACAAACCTTTTTGGATATCGAGCGATCCCGGTTGTTTCAGGAAATACAGAAACAGGGAATACACGATCGCTCTGTTTCGCTCGTCGATTACAAATGTGCCTTTGGAATAGTGATCTGCTACCCGAAGAAACAATTTCTTATAGGCCGTTAGGTCAATCTTATTTTCCGGCGTATCCGTTACCGGACGCTGGATTGTTTGTCTTACTTCCTGTACTCCTTGCATCTCGTTTAATTTTTTCGTCTAAAATCCATTTGTTTGCTAAACTATCCCAGTCAGTAACCTGTACACCGGTTCCTTTACGCCAGCCCTGGGAATTGTAGTGAGAGAAAAATAACCGTCCCTGGTTCTCCCAATCTGGCAATAAGCTGCCGGAAAAGAATTTTAATACATCGTCCAGTACTGGAGGAATAAATTCTTTCTTTGCCCTACTGGATTTCTTTTTCGGCTTTTCTTCCGGAAAAGGCAAATTGTTTTCATGGGGGATTATAGGGGGGATATTATTACTTGTTTTATTTAGTTTATTTATAGGGGTCTGATTAGGTATCAGGTTAGGTGTTAAGTTAGGTGTCAGGTTAGGTATTAAGTTAGGTGTCAAAATTTGATACCTAGTTTTATCTTTTTGACCTTTTCCACCAGGAAAAAACTTTATCATTCCAATCTGAGATAACCGGTTCCTGGCTGTTTTCATAGTATTCAATGACACTCCCACATTTGCAGATGTTCTATCATCCGAATGCGTCCAGTTATCCGCCCAGCCTAAACGATTTGCTGTTTTTACCAAGTAAAAATACAGTCTCGTTTCACAGCAGGAGAATTGCCATTGCTCATCCAATTCCCAAAACCGATTTATTAATTCAATATAATTCATCGCTCAATACCTAAATAGTTCTTGACCTCTTTCATAAACTCATTCAATGACCGGCAGACAACGTATTTATTGCCTGCCGCCTCCGCTACCCTCTGCCAGTCCTTCTGCGAATCCTGCTGCGTACCATTCTTATACTTCATCTCTATGCAAAGGCTACCGTGACCACCTTTTGGAAAAAGTAAAATAAGATCAGCAACACCAGCCCGGACACCCTGCCTTTTGAGATTGGCCGCTTCTATCTTGTTACGTCGGCCACCGTTCGGAACAGCGAAAAGAAGCAGTTTCAATTTTGGAAATTGTAGATTGAACCACTCTATACATGAAGATTGCAGACCTGCCTCACCTTTCATATTGCATTGCTGAATAGTGCACCATCCAGACGACGATCGAACGGGGACGTGCTTGTTTCACTTTTCTTGATCCCTGATTTAGCAGACATTTTCAAAATCATTGCATCGACAGTTTTCTCCGGTACCTGATCATCTGTCCCGGTTACATCGTTTGCTATGTCTTTCTTTGTCTGAATAATATCCCATATCGATTCATCAATTGTATTTTTTCCAAGGAAGTAATAACAATTCACACTATTCTTTTGACCGATACGATGCGCTCTATCTTCCGCCTGCTCGCAGTCGGCAAACGTCCACGGGAACTCAACAAAGGCAACACGGCTACTAGCTGTCAATGTAAGACCTACCCCTGCCGATTTATAATTACAGATGATAAGGTTACATTTCGGATCATTCTGAAACCGATCAACGGCATCCTGTCGTTCCTGGCTGGTATTGTCTCCAACGATGGTAACTGCATTAGGGAATACTTTCTTTATCTCCTGTACAACCTCTTTAAGAAAGGCAAAAACAATCAACTTTTCACCGGAATCAATTATGTCCTGGATAAACTCTACGGCTGCCGATATTTTTCCTCTAGCTGCAATTTGTCGGAGTTTCTGCATTTGTACCATCACTTTACCACGTTCGGCCCGTCGTAACTTTTCATCATCAGCATTTTCATAAGCAGCCAGATAACTAAGCAGATCATGTTCTGCATCCTGATATTCTTTTCTGTTTGTGATATCCACATTCACGACCTGACGCATCTTATCCGGCAGCTGATCCAAAACCTTTGCTTTCTCCCTCCGGAAGAAACCGGTATTCCATAATCGCCAGTTTAGCATCTCCAAATTACTTGCCTGCCGTGGCCCCTGCATAAAGTTTGCTTCAAAACTCTTATATCCTCCAAAATCATCCAAACGATTCATAATCTTTAATTGCTGGATCAGGTCACCCGGACCATTGATCGAAGGTGTTCCAGTGAGCAGGAAACGATATTCCTTTCCCTGGCATAACTTGTAACAAATCTTTGATTGCTGTGTCTTACTTGACTTACATCGGTGGCTTTCATCAATGATCACACACTTAAACAAACTGGCTACCGGCTTTAGCTTAATCGACCGGGTTACACCACCGGCAAAGTCTTCAACAAAAAACTTTTTCAATGATTCATAATTCGTAATGAAAACATCACAGCACCCCATTTCGTAATACCGGTGCCAGTTGTTTTTATTCCGATCATCAAGGATAATCGCATCTTTTCCAGTGAATTTCTTCCATTCCCGTTGCCAGTTGATCTTTAGACTGGCGGGACAGATCACCAATACCGGCCATGTTTTTGCTATAAAAGATGTACCGATAGCCTGCAATGTCTTTCCTAAACCTGGTTGATCCCCAAAGAAACACCGCTTTTTCTGTAAAGCGTAGGCAATGCCTTGTTTCTGATATGGGAAAGGTTCTATCTTTAACCCATGTGGTGAAATTAATTCCGGCATCGGAGGAAGCGTATAATGAACGTCCGGTCTTGAAGCCTGAGCTCCTTTTTGTACGCTTTTCTCATAGCCATATTTTACAGCCCAGTTAGCGAATATGTCGACATAGGCCTTTTGAGTATACTTTCCAGGTGGATAAAAACTTTTAGGTATCACCCACATATTTAGTTTGCTGTCAAACTTCCGTCCAGGAATACGTTTAACAACATCAACCATTAGCGGATGATACTTAAATTGCAGGAAATAATTCTTTTCGTCTTCTTGGATTAACATGCTGCAGCAGTTGCAAGAGGTTCACTTTTCGGTTTACGTCCTCGCTTCGGTTTCTCAACTGTGATCGGAGTAACCACTCCGGTATCCGTATCTACCATTTTTCCAGCATCAAACGGAGCGTCCGGTACTGCTTCAAAGTCTAGCGTCGTTTGAGTGATAGCAAATTTTTGATTGAACAAATATTCTTTTACTTCATAAATCACTGCCTGTACAGCCAGGTTCAATTCATTAATATAAGGATATTCAAATTCACTATCCGATGATTCCAACGCCTGAGCTGGAGAACTGAAATCAACTGAACCACCAATTTGAAGATACCGTTCACCCATCAAAATGACCGTATCGGTACTACTATCATTCTTTCCCATTTTGATACCGTAAACATCAGCATTCTTAAAATCATCGTCGTCACCGATCAGATTATCCATTCCAACAATCGCAGCTCGCTCACTTACTTTATCGGATTCTTTCATTTCTGTGAGAAGAATAAAATGAGGAATCAGTTTCTTGAAAGCATTTGTACAATCAATATGTGCCGGTATCTCAGACTTAACAACGATATCCTTGTCACCCTCCGGACGGAACTCCGTATAAGTTACTGTCAACTGACGACCATTCAAAACGGCCTTTTTAATTTTAGGTTCTCTTTCTTCCATACTATCAACGAATTAATGTGTTATACTTTTCCGGACATGTGGTCATTACTATTGCAGAACCAATCACTAACCGGGTTAATTTTTTCGCTTTCAACAACCTTTTTTCAGTGGCTTTTACTGATTTTACTAAAGTCTGTTTAGCGGTTTCACTCTCATGTTCATGGGCGAGATTCCCAATCTTAACCTGTTTTTCCATCCTAATACCTTATATGTTCATACCTGTTTGTAAATGAGTTGAAATATTGATCGTCCGGAGACGGTAATCTTATACCGAATTCGCTAGCGGCATCCGCCTGTACTTTGTTGAGAAATACAGTCATTTCAGCCGTATTAAGTTTCGATGTAGTCCGGACGACAATTTCCTCTTTACCATTAATGAATACATTTCGCCAAAGGAACTTTTTACAGTAATATTCATATACATCTTGTTTCAGTGTACCTGTTTCATCTTCTATACAAGTAAGCCACATCCACATGAGGGCGTTTTGGTCAACAGTGCGTTTCTTTACTTTTTTCTTTATTTCAAGCGTATATTCACCGTTGACAACAAGATTAAAGAGAAGCTCGATCGGCTGACCGAGCCACTTGATTACTCCTTGTTCCTTGACAAATCGTGTTTTCATATTTCAGCAAAAATCTTTTTATCAGTGATTAGTTCCCGGTTCAATTCGAGAAATTCAATAAACCTTTCACAATGCCGGGTTAATAGTGTTCGACTCTGTTCGTGCTCATATTTATAAAGTTCTGGGTATTGTACTCCGGTAATGAGAGGAGTTCGGCTTGTGCCTCCTTTCAGATGATAAGCAGTGTACTCAAAAGAATCAATATCTTTAACAAGACCGGAAGAGATAAGGCAATAAGGATACACATGTCGTTGCCAACCTTCTGAGTACTTTCCAAACTCATACCGGGAAGTTGTCTTAATATCGTACACCCTATTACGGTTCAGTTCATCAATGTATCCGTACAACTCAACGGTTCCGTATTTTGTAGGGAGAACAGCTTTTACAAATAACTGGCTAACAGACCCATGAAAATATTCTGCTGCCTTACAGCAGAAACGATAAGAAAAATAAAATGTTCTGTTGTTGTATGTCGCTGTAACTACATCGGCATTGATATCCTCTATGATCTGAGTTCTTACCGGTTTTCTATGGATAAAGTAATCAACAATATCATTGAATGCTGTACCCTTATCTGCGGCTTCTGAATCGAACGGAACCCGGTTAATACTGTCGAGTAGAGACTGTTTCATTTCAGTCTCTATCTCTTCATACGTCTTTTTATAATCTCCTGTCTCCTGATCTTGATTGAAAAAATGCTCAAACTCACGATCCACATGCAGATACTTTTCAAACTGATCTAAAAGAGACGGGTAGAATTTATACTTAAGCTGTTGCTGCGGCATCGGCTGATTCATATTTCTTAGTTAATTTGTTCAACTTTAATCCCAGGCTATTACATTTATCCCGGATCATCAGACCGGCTTTCAGTTTGCTATCCCAAATATGTTGTAGCTTTCCCATGTTTTCAGTGACACCATTGGCGGTATCAGCATCAACAATCAACTCTACATTTTCCTTTACCACATCAATCAAAGCCTCATAATCATTACTGATATCTGCCTGCTTTTTCAAATAAGCCTGATAGCTATCGAATATACTTGATAAGAAAATGTTTTGTCCGGTAACATTGCCAGAAGCATCAATAATGATTGGTATCTTCTGCATGGGCGGGAGATTACATGTGTTCTTTGCATAGAATTTCTCAGTAGGTGACCAGCTAATCGTGCGTTCACTTCCAATCGCTTGCATGTAACCAACCAGATCAAGTTCTTTAATCAGGTCCCCAGCAGACGATCCGCCAATCTCTGGACGGACAATCCGGTTCTCTCCATCCTTCTCCTCTCGTTCATGGGCGACAAAAATCAAATTCTTTCCCATCATTGAACATTGGGAAAGAAAATTGATAAACATTGTCTTACGAACTCCATAGCCTTTTAAAGAAAGGGAACCGTCACGCTGTCCCATCTTCGGATCGTTTTTAATAATATAGGCAGACATAAAATCCAACATCTTCCCGGCAGTATCAATAACGATTGTTTTAAATGGAGATAAATCTTCCTGCAATGCCTCAATCACCATGTCCCAATTTTTCACCTGTAACGTCGGACACTGAAAAGCGCCATTCACACGCTTTACACCTCCATCAAAATCCAATAATACCGGAGAAGGGGTGGACAAACCTAATGTTGACTTACCAAGACCTGGCTGTCCGTAGATCAGCGCTTTGATTGTTGTAGAAACTTCCAGTTCGGAAGGTTGTTTGAATAAACTCATAGCTTGAAAATTAATTTGTTAGTAATATTATTTAGTATTCTCTTTTTTCTTCAATTGTTTTTCCGTTACAACGACAGATACACCAAAAACACAAGCCCAGAAAAAGACATTTCCAGGTTCCCATTTATCTGCGTTACACACAAGAAATAAGCATCCGAAAGACAGGAAAAAGAATAGGAAGGATAATAGTAGTTTCATTGTGATTTTCGATTTAGGTATTGTGTTATATCACTCTCTTTATACATCACCTTTGCCCCTATTCGGGTAGGAATCAATTCGCCACGTTTTTCTAAATTATTCATTGTCCGGTCTGTTACCCCTAGCTTTTGAGCGGCTTCTTTCAATGTTATCAGACGGTCTTCAAATTGTCTTCGCAAGGGAGAAAAACGCTTATCTAAAACCTTGTCAACAGCAATCTCTATCAAATTAGCCAGTTCTGTCACAGGCATTGATATCATTAGTACAGCTTTAGTATCCATTATTATGCAACCATTAATTCATATTCAAAACGTCCTCTTATCCTCCGGGCTCTACATGCAACCTGATCCCAATTTCCCCAAGTTGAAAGAAAGAGAGATAGAAAAAAGATTGCTAACATTTGCCGGGCATCTTGTAGATTAAATTCAATCCCATATATCAACCGGAAGAATTCTTTTATCAATCCAATCTGGGTAGTTACACCCAGTTTGGCCATTGCCGACTTTATCTGATTTTTTTCGGTGTGTTCCGATACACAGCGTTTATCGGCTGCCACTTTTACAACCTCATGTTCTGCCAGATAAAGTACTGCATCCGTTTCCGAAGCGGTGAGCGGAATCATATTTGAGACAGTTTTCTTTTAAGTTCCTCCGCCATCTTTTTGCGTTGAGCAACTTTAGGTTTTAGATACGCGACAGCCTCACACAATACTTTGTATTCGGCATCATACCATTTCTCTTCATCAGGGCCTTTCTCATGTTTCATCATAGTATTAAATGTCTGGTGTGATACACCAGCTCGTTCACATATGGCCTTTTTATCTCCGTACTGTTTGTTTACACGGATAAATTCAATTGCTTCTTGTGTAGTCATAATTAATTTTATTATTGATTTGTGTGGTCAACCGGGAGTCGAACCCGGTAACAAGCCTGGCAGAAAAATGAATATATTGTCAAATAATTTTGTTTACTCCGCTACACTTGTGACCGCCTGCTCTAAGTTGGTGTTCTCTCCTTCATATCGCAGACTCATTTAGTGGGTTATTTACTCGTAACCAGCGTGCCTTCACGCCTTAACGGTTACATATCATATCTCGTAGTACGTCAAAGATCGTTTTCAATGTGGACGGTGCCGGTATCGAACCAGCCTCTTTACATCGTGCGCACTCTGTAATGTTTCATCCCAGATTACTGACCGCCCGTGTGCCGGGACTCTCACCCGGCTGAACCTTATTTTAGTCAATCATTAGCCTGCTTCACAGCGGTTTTCTACTTTGGTAAATTTGTTTCCTATCAGTGTATATCCGATGCGAAAAGCTTCATCAACAACAAAGGCATACAATCCAGCAAACTTCTTCGTGTTTATTGCCAATGTTTCAGTTGAATAGAATTTGTCTGAATAGACAACCTCATAATCCCAATCGGCACGTTGTACATGGACTGAAAAATATTTCTGGTTAGTGAATATTGCAATCGTAACTTCCGTTCCGAAACATTCACATTGTACCACTTGTACCATCTTTAAAATATCTCTTAATTCATTCATGGCTACCTCCTTCCTACACCCAGAAATCAATGATGTACTGAACAGCCTCTACTTTGCTATCAACGTTATACTCTCTGCATGCTTCTTCTTCTGTCATGCTTACTAAAGTTTCAATTTCCGCTTTCATTAGTTCAATCTTGTTACTCATATCGTTTACTTTTTTATCAAATTGACTATATCAGGTTATTTACTTTTCTTATATTTGCTATTTACTTTGTATTGTGATTATTGTTTGTTGTTAATCACATTGCAAATATAAAACATGTTTGATTTAAAGCAAAGAAATAATCAAACATTTTAGATCGCAACTCATATGCTATAAAACATATTATATGGATAATATTGAATTACCAGCTATTAATCAACGCATTAAAGAAATAATAGACGATCAAACAAAAGGAAATGTCACTGCATTTTCTCTAGCTTTGGGGTATACAAGTGCACAAAAAGTTAATAGATTATTCAAAATTGATTCAAGAACTGGAAAATATCCTGTTCCATCTTCAACCATAATATCAGACATATCTAACAAGTTTGATATAAATACAAACTGGATTGTTTCAGGGATAGGGGAAAAACATATTACTTCTAAACAAAATGAAGCCATACAAATAATTAATGGAGGTATCATGATGGTTCCGCTCGTCAACCAATATGCACAAGCTGGCTATATGATGGGTTGGGCTGACGTAGCCTACATTGAAACACTTCCTAAAATCCCGTGGATTGTTGACAAAGAATATAAAGGTAAGTACATCAGCTTCGAAGTCAGAGGTGACAGCATGGATGACGGTATGAAGCACAGCTATGAGCAAGGGGACATTTTGCTTTGTCGAGAAATTGGTTGTGATTACTGGAAAAGCAAATTACATATCAACGCATGGGATGCATTCGTCATCGTACATAAGACAGATGGTATTGTACTCAAACAGATTGTTGACCATGATGTTGAGAAAGGAATAATTACCTGTCATTCCTTCAATCCGATTTATCCAGACTTCACGGTGGACCTCAGAGATATAGCGCAACTATTCAATGTGGTCAAACAACAAAAGAATAAGTAAAACAATATGAGAAAAAACATGGCATAGAAGTGCCTAAATAAAAATCACTAATTAAACATTTCACAAAATGAAGAAAACATTTTTACTATTACTGACCATTATTGCATTATCTAGCTGTGTCACTAGAAGCTATTATGTTGAAACAGGAAGTATTGATTATAGTCAATACACAAAAGAAGGATTTTTTATGACAGAAGCTTCATCCGTATCATTCAACTATGAGCCAGTAGCATCTGTATATACTATTATATATAGTGGAGAGGACAAAGAGTGGGCAAAAAAACACAAGTCGAAAGAAAATCCATTTCCATCCAATCGCAGAAGGGCAACATACACAGATGGTATAGATGCCATATATAAAGATGCTGTCAGCAAAGGTGCAAACGGCATTATTGGTCTTAAATATCATGCAATATACGACGGTATATACCTTGATTATATCTATGTGGAAGGCATGGCTATTAAAAAGAAGTGATGTGATGATTAAAATACTAAATACATTACTGTTATTGTTCCTTTTTGCAGGATGCGAAAAAAAGGAGTCCATAGAAGTTGAAAAAACGATCGATATCATGACTCTAACTCCAGAACAAAGGTTAGAAAAAGCACAAAATGTAATAATCGAATATTCCAAGAATTATTATCCAATTTATTACAATCCTTTAAGTTGGAGCGAGTTGATAGAAAGTAAAACCCCTAACAACGGTACTACTTATTGGGATATAACGCATGAATACGTTGTTAAGAAAAAAGAAGACAATACTAAATACCTAATAAAAAGAAAATATTCACTAGACAAGTCAATAACAAAAGTTGCAGGATTTACTCATCAAGGTGAATATATACTATAAGTAGATGCAATGCTTTATATCTCCTATATAAAAACTAAGAATATGTTAGCGAACGAGAAGATTACAGAAAACAGGATTATAACCGACCGATTCCTGGCTATCATGTACCAGCTGATCGGACTAAGGATAATAAAAACAAAAAAACAATTTGCGGAGTCCGTCGGCCTCGCATCCTCTAACATATACCGTATGGAGATTGAAAACACAATGAATGTACCCTTGTATGCTATTCGCATGGCATACGAGCGGTACAATATAAATCTTGAATATATATTTACTGGAAAAGGAAAAATGTTTAATGAATAACCGCTCTATTGCCATCTGTTACGGTCAATACACACGTTCTGAGAACAAAGAACATCACTGCTGGGTCAACAACCGTTGTCCGGGCTGGGGGTGCCGTAAACTTAATGCAATCGGTCCACAAAACTCATGCCCAGCAAGTGCTTTTAAATTCTGGTACTCATTCGGCAAGTTTACAAACAAAAAAATGAAGTTCTGGAAAGTTGATAAAGAAGAACTACTCAAGCAACTAGAAAGGGAAATAGAACGTTTTGATATTATCGAATGTCCTGTATTCAATATTGATAAAGCTAAAGCAATGATAGCATCATTTCCGGAGACAATACATATCGACGGAGACAAATATGTTTTATTGGAAGATTCCAAAACAGGAAAAGTACTAGGTATCTCACATTGGGACGATCCGGATGACTATTTAAACATGAATGACTACGAAGTAAAATGGCAGGATTAGAACCCAAATTCATATTAAAAGAACCGAATAGAGGAACACATACCCTTATATACCTCTTCCTCAATTGGAAAGGTAAACGGTTAAAAATCTCTACATCAGAAACTATTATCCCGGAATACTGGGATAAGGACAACCAGCGTCCAATATCGAATAAAAAACAATTAAGAACCCTTGCTCCCATCTTACAAAAGGAACTTAGCATTCTTTCCATCAAGTTAGACGAGATTGATCTGTTCGTTAACGACCTAATCCTTGACCTAAAAAGAGACAAGACTGTATCACTCGACACGATACAGAAAAGAGTCTTAGAATTTTTAGGTCGTAAAATGATCGAAGAAGCAAAACCGGTTAACTTCATTGAATACTTCACGTCTATGGTCACCCGGATGGAAAACGGTACATATCTAACCGACAAAGGGACAAAATATTCTCCTAACACTATCAAATCATACAAATCAAACCTATTGTTGTTGACTGATTTTGAAAAAGAGATCGGTTGCATTAATATAGAAGAAATAGATATTGATTTTTACAACAGTTTACTCCAATATTGTAATCAGATTGGATTCCGGACCAATACAACAGGATCTGTTATAAAAAGAATAAAAGCAGTACTACATACAGCTTTTGAAGAAGGAATAAGTAAAAACACTATATTTCAATCAAACAACTTTAAAGCTGTCAAAGAAAAAGTTTATAACATATACCTCACATCTGAGGAATTGAAAAAGCTGATAGACTTACCGCTATCCGGAACATACGAAAAATACAGAGATGTATTCCTGATCGGTTGTTATGTAGCACAGCGCTACAGCGATTACAGCAGAATCTCTCCTGAGCATATCCAAACAACAGGAAACGGGAACAAGGTCATTGACCTAATACAAATCAAAACAAAGCAACGCGTATTGATCCCCTTCTTATTTCCAGAGCTTGACACCTTATTACAGAAATATGATTACAAAGTACCTAAAATAGTAGAACAGCCATTCAACCGAGCACTAAAAAAAATCGGAGAACTGGCCGGCATCGACAAAGAAGTAGTTTTGACTGAGAACATAGGTGGTGAAACAAAAGAGCGCCTGGTAAAAAAATACGAGTTGATCACCTCACACACCGCACGCCGTACCGGTGCAACAAATTTATTTTTACTTGGCTACTCCGCTATACAAATAATGAAAGTAACCGGACATACTACCGCTGAAAGTTTGATGGACTATATAAAAGTCTCATTGGAAGAGAATGCTGATAAAATGGCTACCCAAATAGAAACTGAGTAAACAATCAGAACAAAATGTCCCCTATTATGTACCCCGTAAATGAAAAATCCCTTGCAAGCCATAACTTACAAGGGACGATTTTTAAAGTTGTTGTTCTACCAGGGCTCGAACCTGGAATTTCAGGACCAGAATCTGACGTGTTACCATTACACCATAGAACAATTTTTATTGTCTCGAGTAGTATGTTTCTCGATTACGGGTGCAAAGATACGGACATTTTTTATTCTTGCAAATATTTCGAGAAAAAATTTCATCAAAATAAACATTTTTCTTTTTCTCCTGTTTTGAATTTACAGGGTTTATACATATATTAAATAGAGAAAGCATGCAGATAATAAATTAAGAAGTATATTTGCAACTTCGAAAATTATTCAATAAAAAATAAATGGATCAAACAAAAGAATTAGTAAACACAATTGTTGAAGGCCTACAAGAGAAAAAAGGCAAAAATATTGTAACCGTAGATTTAACCCAACTATCCGGAGCCGTATGCCAATATATGGTCATATGCGAAGGGAACACTCCTACTCAGGTATCAGCACTTTCTGATTCCGTGTGGGATTTCGCGCGCAAAAAAGCGGGCGAGAAACCTTTGTCTATTGATGGTAACCAGAGTGCCCAATGGATAGGGATGGATTATGGCACGGTTCTTGTACACATATTCTTGCCGGAGCAACGCGAGTTTTATAATCTGGAGACCCTATGGTCTGACTCTAAAGTCACCCAGATCCCGAATCTCGATTAAGCCGGATTAATATTATCGAATTCAAAGTATGGAAAATAAAAACGACATGTTTAATAAAGTGCCGAAGAACAATAAGCCTAAAATGTTCAAGTTTAACCTGTATTGGATGTACGGGCTAATTTTTATGATGCTTATTGCTCTGTATCTGACGAACGATTCCTCGGCATCGAAAGAATTGGGATGGACCGAATTCCAGAAACTGGCCCAGGATAATGTCTTTGACAAAATGGCTGTCTACAACAAGAAAAATCTGGTGGAGGCCACTGTCAAGAGCGGTAAGAAAGCATTAGTCTTTAAAAGTGACAGCACGACTTTAGGCACAAACCCAAAAGTGTATGTCAAAATACCGTCAGCAGACAAATTTTCCGATTTTTACGACAAAGCGGTAACAGAGAATCATATTGATACTCAAGTACGATATGAAGAAGGCGACGATGCCATATGGAATTTTTTGGTTTCTTTCGGACCGATCATCCTGATCATTGTTGTGTGGATCTTCCTGATGAGAAGAATGTCAGGCGGTGCAGGCGGTGGTCCGGGCGGGGTATTCAGTGTCGGCAAAGCAAAAGCACAACTCTTTGATAAAGATAACGACCGGAAAGTGACATTTAAAGATGTGGCAGGTTTGTCAGAAGCCAAGCAAGAGGTGGAAGAAATCGTCGCATTCCTCAAAAATCCGGAAAAATATACCGAATTAGGTGGTAAAATACCTAAGGGCGCTTTATTGGTCGGTCCTCCGGGAACAGGTAAGACATTGCTTGCAAAGGCGGTAGCCGGTGAAGCGGATGTTCCTTTCTTCTCACTGTCAGGTTCCGACTTTGTCGAAATGTTTGTCGGCGTAGGTGCGTCACGTGTCCGTGATCTGTTCCGCCAGGCCAAAGAGAAGTCCCCGTGTATCGTGTTCATCGATGAAATAGATGCCGTAGGCCGTGCCCGTGGCAAAAATGCCAACATGAACAGTAACGACGAACGCGAAAACACCTTGAACCAGTTGCTGACAGAAATGGACGGTTTCGGCTCAAACAGCGGTGTGATCATCCTGGCTGCCACTAACCGTGCAGATATTCTGGATAAGGCGTTGCTCCGCGCAGGACGTTTTGACCGTCAGATCAGTGTGGAACTGCCGGACTTAAACGAACGTAAAGAGATATTCGGCGTGCATCTGCGTCCGATCAAGATAGATGAAAGTGTTGATGCAGAATTCATGGCTCGCCAGACTCCGGGATTCTCTGGAGCCGATATCGCCAATGTTTGTAATGAAGCAGCATTGATAGCGGCCCGTGGCGGTAAAAAGTTCGTTCAGAAAGATGATTTCATGAATGCGGTAGATCGTATTGTCGGTGGTTTGGAAAAACGTACTATGATAACAACCGCGGACGAACGGAAGAGTATTGCTTATCACGAAGCAGGCCATGCCACATTAAGCTGGTTCCTTGAACATGCCAATCCGTTGGTTAAGGTGACTATCGTACCGAGAGGTAAAGCATTGGGAGCAGCCTGGTATATGCCGGAAGAACGCCAGATCACCACCCGCGAACAAATGCTCGATGAGATGTGCGCAACGCTGGGCGGACGTGCAGCAGATGAATTTTTCCTCGGTAAAATAACGACCGGAGCATCCAATGACCTGGAACGGGTAACCAAGCAGGCTTACGCCATGGTTGTCTACTTCGGTATGAGTGAAAAACTTCCTAACCTGAATTATTACGATTCGAGCGGTCAGGACTGGGGATTCACCAAGCCGTATAGCGAGGAGACTTCCCGCATGATCGACCAGGAAGTACAAAGAATCATTACCGAACAATACGAACGCGCTAAAAAAATCCTGTCCGACCACGCAGAAGGACATAACAAACTGGCGCAAGTCTTGCTCGAACGCGAAGTGATCTATACGGAAGATGTTGAGCATATCTTCGGCAAACGGGCCTGGATCTCACGCTCACAGGAAATTCTGGATTTGCAGGAAAAGGCAAACAACGACAAGCAAGTTGCCGCCGAAGAAACAAAAACGGATGAAACAACTCCCCAATCAAGCGACTACAAAGTTCGGGCTGTACCGGCAGGAACCAATGAGACTGACAATATTGCCTGACAAACATACATGGGATAAATAAAAAGAGACCGGACAGTTCTTTCGTAAAGATACTGTCCGGTCTCTTTTTATTTAGATTTATTCTTTATCTTTGCACGGAAAATAAATCAACAAACGAACAAAACAACATACGGTTTTGAAAAATCTGATAAAACGGGCACTTACCGGTATAATCTTCGTTGCAGTGCTGGTTGGAGCAATTTGCTACCACCCGATCTCTTTTCTTGTTCTTTTCAGTCTGATCACCGGATTGACATTATGGGAATTTTATGGTTTGGTAAAGCATTATGAGGATGCCTCCATAAAACGGGCAGTCTCTTCGCTGGGAGGCGTTTATTTATTTGCCGCCACCTTCGCTTACACAAACCAACTGACAGACGGCGTCGTTTTCCTGCCTTATCTCCTATTTCTTATATATACATTAGTTGCCGAGTTATATTATAAAGCACCGAACCCGATCAACAACTGGGCATTCACTCTTTTCGCACAGGTGTATTGTGCCGGGACATTTTCGATGCTGAACTTTATCGCAGCCATACCTGACACCCCGGGTAAAGTAGTTTATTCCCCGTTATTCGTCATGGCGATCTTCATTTTCATCTGGCTGAACGATACCGGCGCTTATCTGGTCGGTTCCATGATCGGAAAAAGAAAGCTGTTTGAACGTATCTCACCTAAAAAATCGTGGGAAGGTTTCTTCGGAGGTTTAGCCGTAGTCCTGGGCGCTTCGCAGGCTCTGGCATGGTATGCACCGGAAGTTAGTTGGTATAACTGGCTGGGATTGTCGGCTACCGTTGTCTTATTCGGAACCTGGGGCGATCTGATCGAATCGTTGCTGAAACGTACATTGGGAGTAAAAGATTCCGGCAACGTGCTGCCCGGCCATGGCGGAATGCTTGACCGGTTCGACAGCCTGATGCTGGCAGCTCCTGCCGCCTACATTTATATAGAACTGTTTATTCGAAATTAAATGTCAGCGAAACCATACGGGAGGTAGCTTTCGACAATGCATTCGGATATTTGATCAGATCCTTATCGGTCAGGTCGCTACGATCTTTCTGCAACAGGTCGACCAGCCCGAAACTGAACTTCAACTCCGGACAGAGTTTAAAGAACGGCAGATAAATATCACATCCTATACCGAACTCCAGACCGAAGTCTGCCGCTTTCAATAAAACAGGCATCCCTTTCTTACGTCCAAGGTCCATCGCTCCGTATACGCCACCGATCAGATAAGGACGGTAGTTATTCAGGCGGAGGGCCGAAAATTTCACGCTCAAAGGAAAACTCAGAATAGTGGAACGGACGGAAGTAGTGAACTCCTCACCCGTAACCTGTTCCCGGAAGACGAACTTCTTATCCCCGAAATGGACTGTAGGTATGAAACGCAGGTTAAAATAGGGATTCAGATACATATCACCGATCACACCGACACTAAAACCGGGCGAATAAGTCGGGATTTCGGCAAACCATGTTTCACCGTCAGTCGTAACACCTGTATTTGTCAACAACAAATCCTGCGCATGCAATCCGACATGGAATCCCAGATGAAACCATTTCAAATCGGCATACGGCTGATTCTTCACCTTCTCTTTCTGCGCCATCACACCCGGGACGGCAAGGCTGCATATCAATAATAGAAATAATAGACGTCTCAACTCTCAATCAATTTTGAATTATAACGAAAAAGATTAGAACTTATTGCAGAAATACAAATAAAACTCTATTTTTGCACCAACTAATAGTTATCAATTTAAACGTTTAAGAAAATGGCTTATTTAATTAGTGAAGATTGTATTGCTTGCGGTACTTGCATTGACGAGTGTCCGGTAGGAGCTATCTCAGAAGGTGATATCTATCATATCGACCCTGAAATGTGTACTGATTGTGGTACTTGCGCTGACGCATGTCCTACTGAAGCAATTCATCCGGTTGCATAAACCGCAGTAAAAATAGGCAACCTTTATAACAGGATACCTATAAAAAGATAACGAGCTGTTTCTTCTTTATAAAGAAAAACAGCTCGTTATTATTTTCCCCCCTTTTAAAAATCGATGTCCAGCTTTATCTCGTCTGAACCATCGTCTGTCTTTGTCTCAGCATCCGGGGCTTGTGCCTGTAGATCTTCAGAGTTACGTTGCTTGATGTAATTGATCACATCATTCATTCCCTCCATAAACTTGTCAAAATCTTCCTTATAAAGGAAAATCTTATGCTTCTCAAAAGAGATCTGCATTCCGTTTTTAGGCTGCACCTTTTTACTTTCGGTCACCGCCAGGAACAAATCGTCCTTCAAGTTCTTCTTTACGTCCAGATAATAGATCCTCTTACCTGCTTTTATGGCCTTAGAGTACAAAATCTCTTTATCGCCACCTTCAACCTGTATTTTCTTCACCGACTCATCCATATAGCCAACATTTGTTAAACACCCACCCAATATTCATAACTTGCTTCAAATATGTGCATTTTTTTTTAAACAACAACTATTTTAACGCATCAAAATATCTCATTTTACGTTTGAAAGTGTAAAATAACGCCTAACACCTATAAAATTAAATAAACCGGGGGCCTTTTATCAAAAGATTGACTACCTTTGCAACCTAATTTATAATAAAGTAGTTCCTTCAAACGATGATCAACAGAATTTTAATCCGCATTAAAGTTTTACAGATAGTTTATTCATTCTATCAAAACGGAAACAATGACCTCAAAGTAGCGGAAAATGAATTGCTTTTCAGCTTACGGAAGTCGTACGACTTATATCACTACTTCCTCCTTCTAATTATCGAAGTCACCAACTTACAGCAACGGACACTTGACGCCAAAAAAAGCAAGTATATGCCGACCCACGCCGAGTTGAACCCTAACACCCGTCTGGTTAATAATCGTTTCGCAGCCCAGGTTGCCGAAAACGAAGCGCTCCAGAAATATGTGGCGGAACAGGGATTATCGTGGGTAAACGATGAAGAGTTTATCAAGAATGTACTGGATCTGATCCTGGCTTCCGACCTGTACAACGAGTATCTGGATAACGAAAACGATTCTTACGAGACTGACAAAGAATTCTGGCGTGCCGTATTCAAAAAGTTAATCTGTGGTAACGAAATGATCGAAGAGTACCTGGAGGACAAAAGCATTTACTGGAACGACGACATCGAAATCGTTGAAACATTCACGCTGAAAACAATCAAACAGTTCGAAGAAAAAAACAAAGGAAAACAGAAACTGCTTCCTATGTTCAAGGATCTGGAAGACCAGTCTTTCGCTATCAAACTGTTCCGTCAGTCATTATTGAAAGGTGCCGAATATCGGGAGCGTATCAACAAACATATGAAGAACTGGGAAACAGAACGTATCGCCAATATGGACCTGATCATCATGCAGGTTGCACTGGCTGAAATCATGACATTCCCTTCTATCCCCATCAATGTCACTTTCAACGAATACATCGACACGGCTAAATATTACAGCACACCTAAAAGTGGCGTGTTCATCAATGGAATCCTGGATTCTATTGTATCCGAGTTAAAAAAAGAAAAGGTATTGCTTAAAGATTAATTATTATACTTACATTTGTAGCTAGTCAATAGGTACAAATTTATAAATGAATATAGTTAGTTATGAGCTTAGTTAGTATTTTACTTCAGGCTGCCGGAGGCCAGTCACAGTGGTCAGGCATCCTTATGATGGTGGTTATCGTTGCGATCTTCTATTTCTTCATGATCCGTCCGCAACAGAAAAAGCAGAAAGAGATACAGAAATCTCGTGAAGCATTGAAAACGGGTGACAAAGTGATCACAGCCGGAGGTATCTACGGAAAGATCAAAGAAATCGGCGATACTTATATGCTGATAGAAATTTCAGACGGAGTACGCATCCGTGTAGATAAAACTTCTATCTTTGCTTCTTCAGAAGACGCACAGCAAAAATAAGAAATAACAAAATATGCCGCAGCTTGATATTAATCAATCATTCAAGTCTGCCCGGATGAAGATTAATGCTTTTCTGCGTCGTCAGAGATGGAAGGAAGCATTAATCTTTTTCTTTTTCGTACTACTGTCATTAGGTTTCTGGTTATTGCAAAGCCTCCAGCAGGAATATGAAATAGAAATCAGCATCCCGGTCAGATACAAGAATATTCCACCGGATATCTCTTTTACCGAAACTCCCCCGCAAGAGATCATTGCCAAGGTAAAGGATAAAGGAAGTGTTCTGCTGAACTATTCCTTCGGGAGATCGTTTGCCCCGATCGAAACGAATATGAAAAATCAGGCTGAGAAAAGCGGATCATTATCTATTACCAAAAAAACGATCCAAAGCGACATACAGAAACAGTTGCTTGCCACGACCTCGCTGGTCGGTTTCGAGCCCCAGTCTATTGAAGCGGCATACAGTAAACGGATAAAGAAAGATATCCCGGTCATATTCGACGGAACTATCCAGACAAATCCCGGCTTCCATGTGTCGGGTAACATCCTGATCTCGCCATCGACAGTCAGTGTATATGCCAGCGACATTGTACTGGATACGCTGAACCAGGCAAAAACCGTCTTCACCGAAATAAAGAAAGGGACGAAAACGATTACACGGACCGTACAACTGCAAAAGATCAGTGAAGCGACGTATGATCCGACAAGCGTTACCATAACGATCCCTATTGAAGAGTTTACAGAAAAGACATTGGAGATACCTGTCATCTGTACAGGACTTCCTCCGCATTATACATTGCGTACTTTTCCTTCCATAGCAAAGGTTACATGCAGCGTTCCGTTATCCCGTTTCAAGGACTTGTCGGAAGATGCATTTGAAATAAAGTTTTCTTTCAAAGATCTGGAACAAAACGTCTCCGGCACCTTACCTATCCAACTGACAAAGAAACCGGATTGGGTAAGTTCGGCTACGCTTGTCCCGGACAAAATTGAATTTATCCTGGAACAGAACAATCTGCATGATTAAAATTGGAATAACCGGCGGAATCGGAAGCGGCAAATCGGTTGTCGCTTCGTTATTGAATTTATACGGAGTACCGGTCTATGTCGCCGATACGGAAAGTAAACTGCTGACCGACACGTCTCCTGTCATTAAAGAAAAACTCACCGCATTATTGGGAGAAGACCTCTACACAGAAAAAGGGTTGAACAAGAAGCTGCTCGCATCACATATATTCAGTAATCCGGAATATCTCCGGCAGGTAAATGCGATCATACACCCCGAAGTGAACCGTCATTTTTCAGCATGGACAAAAAGTCAGGCATCCGATATATGTGCCATCGAGTCGGCTATACTCTTCGAATCGGGTTTCAACGAAGTGGTGGACAAGAGCCTGATGGTATATGCGCCCATGCAACTCCGTATCGAACGGGCGGTAGCGAGAGATAACGTCCCGCGGGAAGAAATCGTACGCCGCATCAACAACCAGTTGCCGGACGAGGTAAAAAGAGACCGTTCCGATTATGTTATCTACAACGACGATAAGCAGGCTTTACTTCCCCAGGTTGAGAAATTTCTGGTGTCTTTATGAAACAGATTTGTAAAATAAGTCTCCCAAACTTCGGTAAAATCGTATAGTTATACTACATTTGCAGCTTTAAAGTTTAACACTATTAGAAAACGAAGTATTATGTTGAAGACTATTTTGTCTATTTCGGGAAAACCGGGATTATTTAAATTGGTTTCCCACGGAAAGAACATGCTGATTGTCGAATCGTTGACAGATAAGAAAAGAGTACCTGCGTACGCAAAAGATAAAGTAATCTCGCTGGGTGATATTGCTATCTATACAACCGAGACAGAAGTTCCTTTGCACGAAGTACTTACCAGCGTAAAAAATAAAGAAAACGGAGCCAAAGTCACAGTACCTTCCGACACTAAAGAATTGCGTACTTATTTTGCTGAAGTTTTACCTGATTTTGACCGCGAAAGAGTATATCCCAGCGATATCAAAAAATTATTGACATGGTATAACATCCTGATCGGAGCCGAAATTACAGATTTCACTCCGGAAGAAGAACCTGCCACTGAAGAAGCCGAAGCTAAAGAAGATACAAACGCAGAAGCAAAAGCTGAATAGGAAACAATCAGTCATAAAAAACCGGTGCACCCTTATTGGATGCACCGGTTTTTTTTATCCTTTATATCTTATTCTGAAAAGTGTTTCATAGTAATGAAACAACTGTTTCTATAGGGTGAAACAACTGTTTCATTACTATGGAACAAACAAAACGTCTTTAGGAGACAGAAGACAGTGTATCAGAACAACGGATTGTCTACCTTCTCTTTCAGCAAAGCCAGGTCGATCACCTGACGGATATCTTCCACATAATGGAAAGTCAATCCTTTCACATAATCCGCTTTGATCTCTTCTATATCTTTCTGGTTTTCCTTACACAGGATCAATTCCTTGATACCTGCCCGTTTGGCTGCCAGAATCTTTTCCTTGATACCACCTACCGGAAGCACTTTTCCGCGCAATGTTATTTCGCCGGTCATCGCCAGATTCTTTCTCACCTTACGCTGGGTAAAAGCGGAGACAAGCGAAGTGACCATAGTCACACCGGCACTGGGCCCGTCTTTCGGTATGGCTCCCTCGGGAACGTGGATATGAACATTCCAATTTTCAAACAACTCTTCATTAATACCGAACAAAGATGCATGCGCATGGATATACTCGAGTGCCAACATGGCAGATTCCTTCATCACATCTCCCAGATTTCCTGTCAAAGTTAACTTCGAACCTTTGCCACGGCTCAAGCTGGACTCAACGAAAAGGATCTCTCCGCCTACCGCCGTCCACGCCAACCCGGTAACAACACCGGCATAATCATTACCCTGATATTTATCACGGCTGTATTCAACCGCTCCCAGATACTCGTGAAGATCCTCCGGTTTGATCTGTGCCGGGATCGCTTCGTCGGAAGCAACTTTACGCGCCAACTTACGCATGATCTTGGCAATCTTCTTGTCCAACTCACGCACACCGCTTTCACGGGTATATGATTCGATAATTACCTGCAATGTCTTTTTGGGAAGTTTTACCTTACCTTTGCTGAGACCATGTGCCTCCAGTTGCTTCGGTACCAGATGACGGGCGGCAATCTCCACTTTTTCTTCCAGAATATATCCGCTCACTTCGATCAGTTCCATACGATCCAGCAAAGGCTGTGAAATCGTATTCAGATTGTTTGCCGTAGCGATAAACATGACTTTGCTCAGGTCATAGTCGATATCCAGATAGTTGTCGTGGAAAGTCGAGTTCTGTTCCGGATCCAACACTTCCAACAAGGCGGAAGCCGGATCACCCTTGAAGTCATTCGTTACTTTATCTATCTCATCCAGGATAAATACAGGATTTGAACTTCCAGCCTTCTGGATATTCTGGATAATACGACCACTCATCGCACCGATATACGTCCGGCGATGGCCACGAATCTCCGCTTCATCATGCAATCCGCCTAACGAGATACGCACATACTTGCGGTGCAGCGCCTCAGCGATAGATTTACCCAATGAAGTTTTACCCACTCCCGGAGGTCCGTACAGGCAGATGATAGGCGACTTCATATCACCTTTCAGCTTCAAGACAGCCAAATGTTCAATGATACGTTCCTTCACCTTTTCCAGTCCGTAATGGTCGCGGTCAAGCACTTTCTGGGCATGTGTCAGATTAAAATTATCTTTGCTGTATTCATTCCAGGGCAGGTTAATAATTGTCTGCACATATTGTGTCTGGATAGAGAAATCGGGCGATTGCGGATGCAGACGCTCCAGTTTACGAACTTCTTTCTCAAATATCTCAGCAACAGAAGCCGGCCATTTCTTCTTAAAGGCTCTCTCCCGTAACTCCCGTATTTCAAGTTCATTTATATTTCCACCCAGTTCTTCCTGAATAGTCTTGATCTGCTGTTGCAGAAAATATTCCCTTTGTTGCTGATTGATATCCTCATGTGTCTTCATCTGGATAGAGGCTTTCAATTCTACCAGCTGATATTCACGGTTCAGGATAAACAGCAAGCGGTATGCACGGTCCTTCATGGCACCGATCAACAGCAGTTCCTGTTTCTCTTCCGCTCCGCTGGGGATATTGCTACAGGAGAAATTGACCAGATAAAGAACATTCTTATTATTCTTTATGGAAAATATCAGATCGCGGGGCGGTTCGCTCAACGAACCCAACATCTTAATTGTCAAATCCTTGATCGTTGAGATAAGCGCTTCAAACTCACGGTCGGTCTTATCCGGCATCTTATCTTCCAGCAAGGATATCTTTCCTTTCAGATAGGGTTCCGTTTCTTCCAGGGCATCCAGGGAAAAACGCTTCTTACCTTGCAGAATCACCGTTGTCGTACCGTCCGGCATTTCCAGCACACGCACAATATCAGCGATCACACCGGTAGTATACAGGTCATCAAAACCCGGATCCTCCGTATTCATCTCTTTCTGACAGACAACGCCTATCAGTGTTTTTTTCTGGACTGCTTCTTTTATCAGACGCATAGACTTAGGCCGGCCGACAATGACCGGCATGGCAACACCCGGAAAAAGAACCATATTCCTCAACGGAAGAATAGGAACGACTTTTCCTACTTTATCTATACCTTCTGTAAAATCCTCATCCACATCACACTCTGTCAGGATGGGCATTACAATCCCAATATTATCATCCAAATCGTCATACGACTCATCGGCAAACCTCTTCATTCTTTCTTTCATCATATTTCTTCCCTATCAATTGTGTAGATTGATACAATAAACGTGCCAAAGTTACAGCTTTTCAGGCAATTCTAGCTACTTTTGCACCTTACATTATAAAAATATGTATGGCAAATCCTTATTTTCAATTCAAAAAGTTCACTATCCGGCATGACAAATGCGCGATGAAGGTCGGAACAGACGCCGTATTGCTGGGAGCATGGGCAGATACGGCCTCATGCAAAAACATATTAGATATAGGAACCGGGACCGGCATCATCGCTTTGATGCTCGCCCAACGGAGCTGTGCGGACATCGATGCGATCGACATTGACAAGGAGGCCTGTATACAGGCAGAAGAAAATGTGGCGGCTTCACCTTTTGCCGGCAGAATAAAGGTCATCCCTGCTTCCTGTGCGGATTTCGCCCGTTCTATGGCACAGAAAAAATATGACCTGATCGTCTCCAATCCGCCTTACTTTATCAATTCACTGAAATGTCCGGATAATAAACGTTCGGTTGCACGCCATACGGACAGCCTGCCTCTATCCGAACTGGTCGAAAACGCGCGGGCATTACTCTCTTCGCCCGGACGTATAGCATTGGTATTGCCTTACGAGCAACTGGAGGAAGTCAGGGAGACCGCTCAAAAAAACTCCCTGCATATTTGCAGGCAAACGAACGTGATCCCAGTTCCGGGAGCACAACCCAAACGGTTACTGATCGAATTATCTCCTGCAAGTACAGACACAAAAAACCGGAATACACTGACCATCGAGGAAGCCCGGCATCAGTATACCCCGGAGTATATTGCTCTGACCAAAGATTTTTACCTGAAAATGTAAGGTAATTTCTTATCGAAGAAGCGGGTTACCTCACCGAACAAATTATGGACTTCCTCCGTAAAGGAAACGACTTCCGGCGTAACCACATGCAATGATTGCGGCATGATCGAAATATCGATCCGGCTGTCGGCCATAACCGGCTCACCGTCCAGATGCATGACACCCGGATTCTGGCGAATGATCGTAACCTGCTGCGCCTTCATCGTTTTGATCTTACTGTTCCGGTCTATCTGCTTCGTAAATAACTGGATTGCCAGCGGCGCTATGTCCAGCGGCGTGAAAGGAGACAGAATGGTCAGGTCCATCCGTCCGTCCTGTATATTGGCATGCGGAGCTATGAAAGCGTTATTCCCGTACTGGGAAGCATTGGCACATGCCACCAGGAAAGCTTTTTCCTTGATCGTCTGGTTGTCCACCAACAGTTCATACGGCTCCGGTTTATAACTCAGATACTCTGCCACCGTATTTTTTATATAGGTAAGCGAACCGCGCCTTTTTTCCTCGGCAAACTTCTGGCTCACTGCCGCATCGAACCCCACTCCGCAGGTACAAAAGAAAACACGGTCGTTAGCTTTGCAGCAGTCGATTGTTGAAACATGTCCTTTTATAATCAGCTCCAACGCCCGTTTAGCATCCATCGGTATATGAAGTTCGCGGGCCAGTCCGTTGCCGGACCCCTTCGGGACAATCCCCAAAACGGCATCCGAATGAACCATAGCGCGGGCTATTTCATTCACCGTACCGTCACCACCAACTGCTATAATGCAATTAGCCCCCTCATCGATCGCTTTCCGGGTCAACTCGCTGGCATGTCCCGGATATTCCGTAAAAGAAATTTCCAACGGACATCCTCCTTTCTCGCACATCCGCTCGATCATCTTAGGGATCTTTCTCTTCGATCCCACCCCGGAAATTGGATTTATTATAGCCTGTACCTTTATTTTTTTCCCGTCCATCCTAACTGTTTATAAAGATTGAAGCGACAAAAATAATGCTTTTGTAAAACTTTTAAAGCATTAAGGCTACTATAAGTTATTTTTTTACTACTTTTGCGGCTGGATTTGCCGAAACATACATGAATATGTATACGACAAACCCTTAATTCTATTAATGGAATTTTAATTAGCGAGAAAATCATTCTCTTCAATAATAATATGAAACTTTTACAAGAGAAACTAGCAAAGTACGATGCTCCTCAAAAAGCTATGGCAGCAGGGATTTATCCTTACTTCAGAATGATCGAAAGCGATCAGGATACTGAAGTGATGATCAGCGGTAAAAAAGTCCTGATGTTTGGCTCAAATGCTTATTTAGGATTGACTAATCACCCTAAAGTAAAAGAGGCAGCAATTGAAGCGATCAAAAAGTACGGTACGGGATGTGCCGGTTCACGTTTCCTGAATGGTACGCTTGACATCCATATCCAATTGGAAAAGCGTCTGGCCGAGTTCGTAGGAAAAGAAGACGCAATCGTGTATTCAACAGGTTTCCAGGTGAATCTGGGAGTAGTATCCTGCCTGACAGGGCGTGAAGATTATATCTTATGGGACGAACTGGACCATGCCTCCATTATCGAAGGCCATCGCCTGTCATTCTCAACCAAACTTAAATACAAGCATAACGATATGGATTCGCTGGAGAAACAACTCCAGAAATGCGAACCCGACAAAGTGAAACTGATCGTTATTGACGGTGTATTCAGTATGGAAGGAGACATAGCCAAACTTCCGGAAATCGTTGCCTTGGCAAAGAAATACAATGCCAGCATCATGGTTGACGAAGCACACGGTTTGGGAGTTCTCGGAGATCACGGACGCGGAACTTGTAACCATTTCGGTGTTACCGACGACGTCGACCTGATCATGGGTACTTTCAGTAAATCATTGGCTTCTATCGGTGGATTTATCGCTTCAGACAAAGACACCATCAACTACCTCCGCCACAATTCACGCTCTTACATTTTCAGTGCTAGTAACACTCCGGCAGCTACCGCAGCAGCGGGTGCAGCACTCGATATTATGCTGAGCGAACCGGAGCGCATCGAGCATCTGTGGAAACTGACTCATTATGCGTTGGATGGCTTCCGTAACATGGGTTGCGAAATCGGACATACTTCAACTCCGATCATTCCTTTGTTCATCCGCGACAACGACCTGACATTCCTGATCGTTAAGGAACTGTTCGAAGCAGGCATCTTCGTAAACCCGGTAGTTTCGCCGGCTGTCGCTCCGGAAGATACGCTGATCCGTTTCTCCCTGATGGCAACTCATACGAAAGAGCAGTTGGATTATGCGCTTGAAGCTATTCACAAAGTATTTAAAAGTCACGGCTTAGTAGACTAAACTGTTACTATATTTATAATAAAAGGCTCCCAAACGGTAGAAATACAGGCTTGGGGGCCTTTCACTTTTTTCCTGTTCTTGTTTTTTCACTATCCCTTGCTCATTCTCTGAGAATATTTGACTATTTTTGCGTAATTGTACGTATCATACGTACAATACACATTATAAAACATATATATTACCGGAAAATGGATTTCAAACTAAATAAAGGAAGCTGCTGCATGGGGAAAAAGGGATGCAGCAAAATACAAAATACAAAACTGAATACCTACGATTGGCTCTGCGACGTACCTGATGCGGAAAACGCAACCGATTATGTAGAAGTACAATTCAAAAATACCCGGAAAGGTTATTTCCTGAACAGCTCCAAAATACCTCTCGAAAAAGGAGATATGGTCGCTGTCGAAGCCAGTCCCGGACATGATATAGGAACAGTAACCCTCACCGGAAAACTTGTTCTTCTTCAAATGAAAAAGAACAATATACGTACCGGAGAAGGATACGAACCTAAAAAAGTGTACCGCAAGGCAAAGCCCACCGATATCGAGAAATACGAAGAGGCGAAAGCGAAAGAGCATGCAACCATGATCCGTTCACGCCAGATCGCAGCAGACCTGGGACTGAACATGAAGATCGGTGACGTAGAATACCAGGGGGATGGCAACAAGGCTATTTTCTACTACATCGCAGACGAACGTGTCGACTTCCGCCAGCTGATCAAAGTCCTGGCCGAAGCATTCCGCGTACGTATCGAAATGAAGCAGATCGGAGCCCGCCAGGAAGCCGGGCGTATCGGAGGTATCGGACCTTGCGGACGCGAACTTTGCTGTTCCAGCTGGATGACCAGCTTCGTTTCTGTGGCTACCGGTGCCGCCCGTTACCAGGATATTTCCATGAACCCGCAGAAGCTCGCCGGACAATGTGCAAAACTGAAATGTTGTATCAATTACGAAGTGGACGCCTATGTGGAAGCTCAGAAACGCCTGCCCTCGAGGGAGATCGTACTTGAAACGAAAGATAACAACTACTACCATTTCAAGACAGACATCTTCAAACGCGAAATAACTTATTCTACCGACAAATCATTTGCCGCGAACCTGATAACAATATCAGCCGAACGTGCATTCGATGTGATCAATATGAATAAGAAAGGAAGCAAACCGGTCACACTGGAAGCCGACACCAAACCTCAGCCGCCCAAACGCGATGCTCAGGACATTCTCGGCCAGGATAGCGTTACCCGTTTCGACTCAGTCAAGAAAAAGAAGAAAAAACGTCCGGCAGGAAACAACGGAGGCAATAACGGCAATGGCGGCGGAAACAATGCGAACGCTGCTGCCGGTGGCGAAGGCGGCAACAACAGGCCGGCAAACAACAAACAGGCCGGTAACAGACCCGTCAACAACGACAGGCAGCAGCCGGGTAATAACGACAGACAGCCGGGTAACGAAAACAGCAACAGACCTTCCGGCAACAACAACGGTAACAAAGGCGGTAACGCTAATAATAACGGAAATAACGGTAACAACAAACGTAACAACAATAACCGGAATAACAGAAACAGACAAAAACCTAAAGGCAATAATGACAAGCAAGCGAATAATGACAGACCTCAGCAGCAAGCTAAACCGGGCAACAAACCGGAAAATAAGTCCGAAGCTTAAAGGATTCATTGTCGTTCTCTTCATGTCCTTATGCTTCTCCTGCGATCAACAGGCCTTGTACGACCAGTACCAGGCCATTGATAATACAATGTGGGGGAAGGATAAGGAATATTATTTCTCTTTTCATGTAGACGACATTTCCGTTCCCTACAACCTGACATTCGAGGTTCGTAATAATAATATGTATCCTTACCAGAACCTCTGGCTTTTCTGCAATGAAGAGCAGCCGATCGGTCCTTTGAAACGGGATACGATAGAATGTGTGCTGGCTGACGAGTTCGGAAAATGGCACGGGCATGGCATATCCCTGTTCCAGTCCAGCTTTCCGATACGGACCAACTACAAATTCGAACACCCGGGGATGTACACATTCAGTTTCCGCCAGGGAATGCGCGACAGTACATTGAGAGGAATACAGGAAATCGGATTCCGGGTAGAAAAGACTAATTGATCATCGCTCTCTCCGGGAAGCATCCAGGCGCAGGAAGATAAACAACAAGATTGTAAATCCCAGCAAAGAAGAGCCTCCATAGCTGAAGAAAGGCAAGGGAATGCCGATTACGGGCGTTATTCCGGTAACCATTCCCACATTTATCGCCAGGTGAAAGAAGAAGATGGAGGCTACGCTATAGCCATACACCCGGGCAAAAGCCGTATTCTGCCGCTCGGAAAGAATAACCAGCCGGATGATAAATATCCCGAACAAGATCAGCACCACAGAGGATCCGATAAAACCGTGCTCCTCTCCTACGGTACAGAATATAAAGTCTGTTTCCTGTTCCGGCACATATTTCAGCTTTGTTTGCGTCCCGTTCAGGAAACCTTTTCCGGTCAGTCCTCCCGACCCGATAGCGATCTTCGACTGGTTCACGTTGTAACCGGCACCGCTCGGATCATCTTCCAATCCCAACGAAACTTTGATACGGATCTGCTGATGGGGTTCCAGTATCTCGTCGAACACATAATCCACCGAATACATGAAGGCCATCGACCCCAAAGCAAAGGCGGCGATCAGTGCATAATGCCAGATCCAGTTCTTTACGGAAAGATAAATCAGATAAATAACTGCCAACACGAGCAATCCCATCGAGACCCAGGCAAAGTTTACCGGCACGAACAAAGAAGCGATATAGGCAGCCAGATATACGATTGCCGTTCCTCCCAGCATAACCTGCAAAGCCATCCGGTCCTTCCGCACCATGACCACCAGGAGAAAGGAGATAACCAGTATCATAGATGAGACGATCAGTTCTCCCATATCAGTAGCCCCAACCACTACATCCGAGAATTTCATGGTAGTAACGAAGAACGCCACCGCACAAATGCCTGCCAACAGGATATATCCCGACATTCCTTCCCGGTACAACATCAGGAAAAAAGCAAAATAAACCAAAGCCGAACCGGTCTCCTTTTGCAGGATAATGCAGATCATCGGCAGGAAAATCAGCATGAGCGTGATGGCAAAATTCTTAACGGTAGTCAACTGGAATCCGTAGGAGTTCATAAACTTCGCCACAGCCAAAGCGGTGGCAAACTTGGCAAACTCAGCAGGTTGTATACGCAAAGCCCCCAGCTTCAACCAGGAATGCGAGCCTTTTATATCCGGTGCAAGAAAGATAGTCGCTATCAGTAAAACAATAACGGCCGCATAAATAAGGTAAGCAAAAACATCAAAGAAGTCGCTTTCCAGCATCAGTATGATAAAAATAACCACCATGGACACCCCAACCCACATCAGCTGCGAACCCGGACGTCCGTTTATATCGAACAACCCCATACTGTCAAATTCGAAGCTAGCGCCACAAATCGTAAACCAACCGGCCACTATCATCAACAAGTAAAGTATGATAGTAAACCAGTCGACAGTCTTCCATATTTCAGTTTTCCTGTAACCCACGGTCAGATAATAAATAAACACGATCTTCGGCAACAACCGAATTTATCATTTTTTCTTCCAAAGCCTTATCTTCCGGCGATATTTCACCTTTCAGATACAGTTCCATCATTAATTTCCCGATAGGAACCCCAAACGCCGCACCAAAGCCGCCATTCTGCACATAAACGCAAATTGCCACTTTCGGATTCTTATAAGGAGCAAAACCGATAAACGCAGAGTGATCTTTTCCGTGAGGATTTTCTGCCGTTCCTGTCTTACCGCAAACCTCGATTCCGGGAATAGCAGCCGCCCAACAGGTTCCGCCCAATACGGCGTTGCGCATACCTTCCGCTACTATGTCATAATATTTAGAATCGATAGTCGGATAACGTTTTTGTGTATAAAGCGAATCCAACGGGGTATCCTGTACTTCTTTAACCACATGAGGTGTGATAAAATAACCCCGGTTGGCGATCGTTGCCGCCAGGTTACATATCTGCAACGGCGTTGCGGATATTTCTCCCTGCCCTATCGCAATAGAGATGATCGTGCTGGAGTTCCAGCGCCTGTGCAGTTTATCGTACACTTTACTGTTCGGTATGTATCCTCTTTTTTCACCAGGCAGGTCAATCCCCAAAGGATAGCCATACCCCATCGACACCAAATGATTCTTCCAGACCTCAAAGCCTTCCTGAACAGTGGGATACCGGCGACGGTTATCCAGCATATCATGCAATCCCCAGCAAAAAAAGGAGTTACACGAGGTAGCCAAAGCCGGAACAAGACTTAAAGGAGAAGCATGCCCGTGACAGGCGGGTTTCCGCTTGATCGAATAAGTATATCCATGGGCACAAGTATACATCGTTGAAGGAGTGATAACCCCTTCCTGAAGAAAAATCAGCCCTTGTGTAGGTTTAAAGGTTGAACCGGGAGGATAAAAACCGGTTATGGAACGGTCGATAAGCGGTGTCTGAGGATTTTCCTCCAACATCCTGTGATTCTTTCCACGCTGGCGTCCGACCAATAAACTCGGATCATAATTGGGGGAAGTGACCAGGCAGAGGACCTCACCGGTTTCCGGCTCAATCATAACGATACTACCCACTTTATTCTTCATCAGCTTTTCGCCATAAGCCTGTAAGTTAATATCCAGCGAAAGCTTCAGGTTCTTCCCGGAAACCGGAGCTACATCACTCGCACCGTCATCATACTTACCCTTGATACGGCCGTGCACATCTCGCAAAAGAATCTCCACTCCCTTCTCCCCGCGCAGTTGCTTTTCATAGGAACGTTCAACACCTGCACGTCCGGAATCATCCCCCTGCACATAATAGTCATCTGCCTCTATATCTTTCCGGTTTACCTGGCCGATATTTCCCAGTACATGCGCCGCATAAGGATATTCATATTGCCGGATCGTACGGTTCTGGATATAGAAACCGGGGAACTTATAAAGTTTTTCCTGTAAGATACCGCATTCCTGTGCCGAAAGATGATTCATAAAAACCTGTGGGACATACGACGAGTATCCCGGATTCAACCGCCGATTCTTTATTTCGGCGATCCGTTTTTCAAACTGTTCTTTTGTAATACTCAGGATATTACAGAAATCCAACGTATCGAACGGTTGGATTTCCCGCATGATAAGCATCACATCGTAAGCCGGCTGGTTATAAACCAGTAGATTGTCATTACGGTCATAAATCATTCCGCGGGAAGGCAACAGGGTCTTTTTCAAGAACGCATTGCTGTCTGCCCATGCTTTATAATCGTTCTCAACCACCTGGAGGTAGAATAAACGGATGATAAAGACGAGAACCAGTAGAACCACAGCGCCTATTATCACATAACGCCTGTTCTCAAGTGTATACTTCGTATTAGTCTCCACTCTTTTGTGTCTCTATATTGAATGCTTCTATTGTACAAATTAATAATGTAGTCGTTACCACACTCGCCCCGATACGGATGGCAAGGAATAACGGATCGAACAGCGTCAACGATTCGATCAGGAATAAAGTGACATGTTGGATCACCACAAATGAAAGCACATACCGGAAGAAGCCACCATAGCCAAAGGTCTTATAGGAAGGATAAATCCCCTCGGGCAAGTCCTTCCCCATAAAAAAACGTATCAGCGGTTCACGGATAAATCCGGCCAGCGTACAGGCTGCCGCATGCATTCCGGGGGTATTTGAAAACATATCGATCACCAGGCCGATAAGGAAAGAGAAAAGAACGACCAGATCGCGCGACGTACCCACCGGCATCTTTATAATAAAATAAAGATACAGGAACGGCGTTGCAATCCGCAGGAAATGGATATTATTCAGGATCAAAGCCTGAATTAATACCAGTACAACGAAATAAACCAATCCCCGTAATAAATTAATCATTTCTTCTCGCCTCTTGTTCTACTCTTCTTTGTTCTGCCTGATTATAATTCTTGATGATACGGACATTGTTCAGTGCCTGAAAGTCCGTAGCCAATTCCACCTCCAGTGAAAAAAAGTTGTCATCATGCTGTTTTTCAAAATCTGCCACCGTACCGACAATCAGCCCTGCCGGAAACACGCTCGAATAACCGCTTGTCACGATCGTATCTCCCTTCTGGAACTCCACATGACGCGGCAATTCTTCCAGATTGGCAAAACGGATATCACGCCCTTTCCAACTCAAAGCCCCGAAATAAGTACTTCCCAACACTTTGCAGCTCAACCGCGATTTCGGATTAAGCAAAGGTATGATCACAGAGAAATGATCGTTCACCGTCGAAACAATTCCTACAACTCCTCTTTCGGAAACAACTCCCATATCAGGTGCTATTCCGTCTTTACTTCCTTTGTTTACAGTGATATAATTCGAAAGATGGCTGACACTGTTATTCACCACCCCGGCCAGAATAAAACTATATGCAAACTGCTCGGTCGAATCAGGAGCAAACCCGGCAAAAGCAACCGTATCCGCCACCATCATATCCAAACGGTCCTGCAACTCCAGCAATTCCATCTCCAGTTGCCCGTTCCTTTCCAGCAATTCCTTGTTAATCTCATGCAGGTTCAGATACGATGTTACATAACCGGAAACGGACGCAATATGTCCTGTCAATACGTTTGCCGAACTGAAGATGATATTCCGCTGGTATGCATTATTACGATAAATCAGCATCAGCGAAACAATCTCAAGCAAAACGAACAGGAACCAATGCCTCTTTCTTACCAGGAAGTCCAGCAGTTTACGCATAAATAATAATGTGCCAATTTGATAATGTGCCAATATGCCAATTAATCAATACACCGACGAATGTGTCTTTTATTGGCACATTGGCATATTGATTAACTGGCACATTATTCCCCTTATCGAATAAGGAAATTAAATTTATCTATATTCTTTAATGCTACGCCTGTACCTATTGCAACCGCATGCAACGGATCTTCTGCAATATGGAACGGGATATTGATCTTATCCGTCAGACGTTTGTCAAGCCCGCGCATCAAAGCACCGCCACCTGCCAAGTAGATACCGTTACGTACGATATCGGCATACAGTTCGGGAGGAGTCTGCTCGAGTGCACTCAGGATAGCCGCTTCCATCTTGGAGATCGATTTCTCCAGGCAATGTGCGATTTCCTGATAAGAAACGGGAACTTCCATCGGAAGAGCCGTCATCTGGTTCGGACCATGTACGATATAATCTTCAGGAGGATTATCCAGGAACGTCAGCGCCGAACCGACATTGATCTTGATCAGTTCGGCAGTACGTTCACCCACCTTCACATTGTGCTGGCGGCGCATATACTCCATAATATCAGCCGTCAGGTCATCTCCTGCAATACGGATCGATTTATTGGAAACGATACCGCCCAGCGAGATAACAGCGATCTCGGTCGTACCACCGCCTATATCCACGATCATATTGCCTTCGGGTGCTTCTACGTCGATACCGATACCGATTGCAGCAGCCATAGGTTCATAAATCATGTAGACGTCGCGTCCGCCGGCATGCTCGGCAGAGTCGCGTACGGCACGGATCTCCACTTCAGTACTGCCCGAAGGAATACAAACCACGATGCGCAGCGAAGGGGAGAACCAGCGGTGTTTCGGATTTATCATTTTAATCATGCCGCGTATCATTTGCTCGGCAGCAAAGAAGTCGGCAATCACGCCATCGCGGAGCGGACGGATCGTACGAATATTCTCGTGCGTCTTTCCGTGCATCTGGCGTGCCTTTTCTCCGACCGCCAATACTTTGTCGGTACGCCGGTCGAGGGCAACTACCGATGGCTGATCCACTACGACCTTACCACCACTGATGATGATGGTATTCGCAGTACCCAGGTCCATCGCTATTTCTTGTGTGAAAGAAAATAATCCCATAAAAATAATGTGTTAATTTGCCAATGTGCTAATGTGCCAATGAAAAGTGCTTATAATTGGCACATTGGCATATTGTCTTATTGGCATATTATTAATGTTTGAAATGACGGACACCCGTCTTAACCATAGCCAAGCCATGCTCGTTGCAATAATCAACAGACAGCTTGTCATTTACAGAACCACCCGGCTGAATAACAGCAGTAATACCTGCTTTATCAGCTATTTCAACACAGTCAGGGAAAGGGAAAAATGCATCAGAAGCCATAACGGCACCTTTCAAATCGAATTCGAAAGCGTTTGCCTTTTCAATGGCCTGTTTCAAAGAATCCACGCGAGATGTCTGACCGATACCGCTTGCGCAAAGTTGTTTGTTCTTTACCAAAGTGATAGCGTTCGATTTGCTGTGCTTCACCAGTTTATTAGCGAACAACAGGTCCTCTGTTTCCTGTGCGGAAGGTTGTTTGTCAGTCATCGGTTCCAGATCTGCGGCAGTCTGGATACTCAGGTCTTTTTCCTGCATCAATGCACCATTTAACAGTGAACGGAATTGCATCGGACAAGTCTTTGCATCCTTGCGGACCAGGATGATGCGGTTTTTCTTCTGCATCAACACTTCCAAAGCGTCTTTTGTATATTCCGGGGCGATGATTACTTCGAAGAAAATCTTGTTGATCTCTTCGGCTACTTCTTTATCGATTGCGCTGTTGGTAATCAGGATACCGCCGAATGCAGAAACCGGGTCTCCGGCCAGTGCCTCTTTCCATGCTTCAAGCACAGTCGGACGGGATGCGATACCGCAGGCATTATTATGTTTCAGGATAGCGAATGTCAGTTCGTCGAACTCGTCGATCAGGCTAACGGCAGCATCGATATCCAACAGGTTGTTGTAGGAGATCTCTTTACCATGGATCTGGTCGAACATATCGTTGAACTTGCCATAGTATTTAGCAGCCTGGTGAGGATTTTCACCATAACGCAGGTGCATCGGCTGGTCTACGGCAGCACGGAAATGCGAACCCTCGCCTCCATCGAAATAATTGAAAATAGCAGAGTCATAGCCGGATGAAACAGCAAATGCTTCTTTGGCGAACCATTTACGGTCTTCCAGGGAAGTTTCTGCACCCTTTTCATTCAACACCTGCATCAACGGCTGATACTGTGCTTTGGATGCTACGATCACTACATCTTTAAAGTTTTTTGCAGCGGCACGGATCAATGAGATACCGCCTATATCTATCTTTTCGATAATTGCCTGTTCTTCTGCGCCTGAAGCTACTGTTTCTTCAAACGGATAGAGGTCTACAATCACCAGGTCGATTTCAGGAATTTCGTATTCTGCAATCTGCGCTTTATCGCCTTCGTTATCTCTGCGGTTGAGAATACCTCCAAAAACTTTCGGGTGAAGAGTCTTAACACGTCCTCCCAGGATAGAAGGATAACCGGTCAGGTCTTCCACTGCATCGCAAGGGATATTTAATGATTCGATAAATGTCTGAGTTCCACCTGTTGACACGAAGGTTACACCTTCGCTATGAAGTTTCTTTAATATTTCATCCAGTCCCTCTTTATGGTATACAGAGACCAATGCACGCTTGATACGTTTTGTTGCAGCCATCTTTGTTCGGTTTATTTTAATGTTTTAGAGCACAAAAGTAGATAATTATTTTCAATAAGCACATAGGATAAGTAAATTTCTTTCCATAACAAAAGCGGGGATTTTTCATGCTATCCTGTTGATAGTGAAAAGTCCCCGCCATAAATAACGGAACGAACGCGATCCGTGTTAACGTTTATTCATTGCTCTCAACAAATTCTTACCAACCTTAAACCTGACGCTGGTACGGGGAGCGATCGGACAACTCTCTCCGGTACGGGGATTACGGCCTGCACGAAAACTCTGTTTCCAGGGACGGAAAGTGCCGAAGCCTTGCAGAACAATATCGTTCCCGTCACTCAGTCCCTCCTCCATCAGAACCTCCACCATCTGCCGCGCAACCACCTCGGTACATCCGACCCGGGATGCCATTGATTTTATTAAGTCTGTTTTATTCATAATTATTAGGTTGTTTCTGTTATTATCAAAATAGAACTATCCAATTATAGACTGATTGTTACTGGCTCCCCTCTTGAGAGACTGTGTAAAAACTAGTCTCTCGAGAGGGGAGAGAGACACTTTCGTCGCTGATAATCAACTCTAACATAACCTGGCGGTTGATGGCGGTGCGGGGTAGGTTTTTACGTCTTCACGGTCGAGGTAATGGCCGGCGGGTAGTAACGAGCTACGCGGTACATCTCCGACAGGGTGAGCCGGGCGGGATGCGAATATAAGAGGCGGGCGGCTTCGGCGTCGCTAACCGGAGCCGATTCTTAACTGAGGCGCAGTTCCACGCGGCGCAGGTAGGGGAAGATGTCGCGCAGTAGTTCGCCGTAGACGCGGCCGTCTTCCAGTTGCATCAGGTAGGTTTCGCAGCCTTCGAAGATGCCGTAGTTGTCGATGATGAAACAGACTGCTTCCGCAAGGGTTTGCCGGAAACAGAGACCATGCGGCGCAGTTCCTCCAGTCTTCCGCCACGCTGCCACAGATCACCGGGCAGCCTTCCGACAGGTAACGGCGGCTGATGTAGGTGCGGAACTCTTCGGCACGCTGGCGCGACAATGTCTCGTTATGCTGGTAGGAGCCTTCGGGCGAGGCGTAGCTGGCGACCAGCACCTGACGAAACTGCGAAATACCGGATTCATCTTCGGGGATCAGGAAACGGATTTCCTTGTTATAGCGGTTGTAGATCGCGGCAGTGGGTTCGCCGGCTATCTTCACACAGGGCGGTACTCCTTCCCCACCCTCTGCGAGGGTACGGGCCGGAAGGGCGGCGGAAAAGGCTATATATAATATGTATAGGAAATGTTTCATATGCCGGGCGGATTAGTGGATAAAAAAGATCAGGGAGACGTCCGCACGCGTCGGGCCGAAATAATGACGGCGGAATATTCCGAGCACTTCCGTACAGTCGTAGCAGACGTATTTTTCATATTGCATATAGGCGTAGCCGGCACCGACAAACGCTTCCCCCCCAATGGCGGCCGATCACCCAATGGTAGCCCCGGTAGTTTTTCTCTTCCATTCCCGGGATAAACGGGATATTTCCGATATTGAAATGGCCGTAGTGGCCGTGAAGGCCGAAGAAGTGGCCCTCATACGTCTGGCAGGGCCAGTAGCGCAGTTCGGGTTGTACGAGGTAATGTTTGAGCGACATATCGTTTTTGAACTCCCAGGCATTGTAAGCGCCCCAAAGGTCAAGACTCATTTTCCTGCCCAGGCGGAACTCGAATCCCATATTCGAGGTGCTCGTTCCCAAATAGAGAAGGTTACTTTTCAATGACACATATTGTCCGTGAAGAGGAATGGATACCATATGCAAACACATGAGTATCAGCATATAAAAGAGTCTCTTTTCTATCGTTTATCTTTCTTTATCCTATAGACCTTATTTACGAAATAAGGGTGGCAAGTATTAATATTAACTTCCAGAATGCAGTAAAACTTGTTTTTCAAAGCATCTTGTACGGCAAAGATAGGGGATAAAAACAAAGTGGAAGCATATATTAAGATATTTTTGAAACATGAATTTGCTTTAGACTAGATTGTTATGTACCTGAGTGGTGCCTAAGCAACTATTTTTGTCTGTCAGCTACTAACTTTTACTTAAAAAGTCTTATCCTGCCTGTTTTGGTGTATACTGTCCCCGGGCATCAATCTAATTAACACCCTTTCACTATATAAACCTGTGCGAAACCGGTCTTTTTCCCCTTTAAAAAAGCCTTTTTCCTATCAGTTTACAGGTATTTTTCTTTCCCTTAAATGAAGCCCTGCCCCTTATTTCGTAAATAAGGGTTCAGGCCCTTTCCAGAAACATATCGGCCGCTTTCTTCGTAATCTTCGCATTCGCCTTGTTCAGTACCGACTGGTCCAGTTGGGCCAGGTAGATACGGGTTGTCTTCTCCGAAGTATGTCCCATGGCCTGGCTGATTACTGCCACCGGGATATTCTGACGGAGCGCCTCGGTAGCCCACGAATGGCGTGCCACATAGGAAGTCAGCTTCACCGACAGATGCAGGCGGGCGCCGATAATCACGAGCAGGCTGTTGTATTTACGAAGCGCAGTTTTATAGGCTTCGTGTCCGTCCTTGCCCGCCGAGAGGACCGGGAAAAGGTAAGGAGAACCTTTCTGCCCGTACTTTCTCAAGAGTAACCGCATGGCAGGCGTAATCCCCCACCCGTATCAGTGCCCCGGTCTTATGCCGATAATAGACGATCTCGCCGCCCACGATGTTTTTCTTTGTCAGGCAGGCAAGGTCCACAAAAGGGATTCCGCAGGCGAGGTAAGAGAAAATAAACAGGTCAAGCACTTCACGCAGCGAAGGTTCCCCCGGATAGTCCGCCTGCATCACTTTATTGACTTCCGCGATCTTCAAGGCACGTTTGGCCGTTTCCTCCCGTTTGAGATGCAACCCGGCAAAAGGGTCGCTGGCCGGTCCGGGCAATCCTTCCCGCAAAGCGGTATGGCAAAGTGCCCGGAAACTGCTCAGGTAACTGTTCACCGTATTCACCGCCAGCCCTTCGGCGCGTAGCGAACTGCCAAAATCATCTACCATGGCGGCGGTTATATCTGTCCATTGCAGCGAAGCGCCTTTCCAAAAACGGTACAGCCGGTTGCGAACCACGCGGTAAAGATCAGCCGTACTATCCTTTCCCGCCTCCCGTTTCCAGGCGACCTGAAAGTCCATGTAAACGAAAATGTTTTGTGTCATATTTCTTATATCATTATAGAAAAAAACAAATGTACAACAAGTTATACGCTGCGGGAAGTTCCAAAAAGTCAATAGATTTTAGTATCTTTGCGCACTCATTCGAAAAATTAATAGGTATTCAATATATGATAACAGTAAACAATCTGGACGTACAGTTCGGCAAACGTATCCTCTTTCAGGATGTAAACATGAAGTTTACGCCGGGTAACTGCTACGGTATTATCGGTGCCAACGGTGCCGGAAAATCAACATTTCTCCGCGTGATCAGCAAACAGCTCGACCCGACACGCGGTTCGGTAACTTTAGGCCCGGGAGAACGTCTTTCGGTATTAAGCCAGGACCACTTTGCTTTTGACGAACATACGGTTATGGACACGGTCCTGATGGGACATACCACCTTGTGGGAAGTCATGAGCGAAAAGAATGCGCTTTACGAAAAGCCTGACTTCAGCGATGCCGACGGTATCCGCGTTTCGGAACTCGAAGAGAAGTTCGCCGAGATGGAAGGATGGAACGCCGAAAGCGATGCAGCCAACCTGTTGAGCGGCCTGGGTATCGCCGAAGAGTACCATTACAGCATGATGAAAGACCTGAGCGGTAAGCAGAAGGTGCGTATATTACTTGCCCGCGCTCTTTTCGGACAGCCGGACAACCTGCTACTGGATGAGCCGACCAACGACCTCGACCTGGAAACGGTGAGCTGGCTGGAAAATTACCTGTCCAACTCCGACCACACGATCCTGGTAGTGAGCCACGACCGTCACTTCCTCGACTCTGTCTGTACACACACCGTAGATATCGACTTCGGTAAACTGCAAATGTTTGCCGGTAATTATAGCTTCTGGTACGAATCAAGCCAGTTGGCACTCCGTCAGCAGCAGAACCAGAACAAGAAAGCGGAAGAAAAGAAAAAGGAACTGGAAGAGTTTATCCGCCGTTTCAGTGCCAACGTGGCGAAGTCCAAACAGACTACCAGCCGTAAGAAGATGATCGAAAAGCTGAATATCGAAGAGATCAAACCGTCTTCACGCCGTTACCCGGGTATTATCTTTACCCCGAACCGCGAACCGGGCAACCAGATTCTCGAAGTGAAAGGACTGACGAAAAGCATCGAAGGTAAGGTTTTGTTCAAAGATCTGAACTTCAACGTAGAAAAGGACGACAAGATTGTATTCATCAGCCGCGACCCGCGTGCCATGACTGCCCTCTTCCAGATTATCAACGGAGAAGAAAAGCCGGAAGCCGGTACTTTCCAATGGGGCCAGACGATCACAACGACCTATCTGCCGTTGGATAATGCCAAATATTTCGATTCCGATTATAACCTGATCGACTGGCTGAGCCAGTTCGCCGGAGATACTAACGAAGTATTCCTGAAAGGTTTCCTCGGCCGTATGCTGTTCTCGGGTGAAGAATTGCTGAAAAAGGTTAGCGTATTGTCCGGAGGTGAAAAGATGCGTTGCATGATTTCCCGGATGATGTTGACGGATGCAAACTGCCTGATCCTGGATACACCGACCAACCACCTAGATCTGGAATCTATCCAGGCATTCAATAATACGTTGCAGTCATTCAGAGGAAACGTCCTTTTCTCCAGTCATGACCACGAGTTCATCCAGACGGTGGCAAACCGTATTATCGAACTGACACCTAACGGCATCATCGACAAGATGATGGATTACGATGATTACATCACCGATCCGACAGTAGCCGAATTACGAGAAAAGTTATATAAATAGTAACTTTTCTCCTCTGGAGAGGGGGCAGGGGGTGTGTATTAGATATATTATATAGAGATGAAAAAGCGGTTGTTATTCCTTCTGACAGTATTTATTGGCTGGCTTCCGGTCCTCGCCATTCAAAAGCCGGTCTTCATGTTATATCACCATGCCTTAGCGAACGGGTGTTCGCTAACCGATTACCTTAAGGTAATTACTCATGGTTTGTTGCTGGATTGTACGGTTTCAGGGTATCTGACAGTTATTCCGCTTCTCTCTGTATTGATTTCCATCTGGTTACCGGGGAGGTTCTATCAGAAGTTCCTGAAAAGTTATTTTCTGATTATGGGAATCGTGGTTGCAGCCATCTTTGCGGTAGACGTTGCCCTGTATGGTTACTGGGGATTCCGGCTGGACGCCACCCTGTTCTTTTACCTGCAATCGCCCGCCGATGCCATGGCTAGCGTGCCGGTCGGTACATTCCTGCTTCAGTTCGCTCTTTTCGGGATCTATGCTTACGGGATATTCTGGCTGTTTAAACGGTTTATCGTACCTTTATTTCCCGCGACTCCGGCTTATAACAGATTGGGAGGAACAATCATAGTCCTGCTGCTCGCCGGTATCCTTTTCATTCCGATCCGGGGAGGCGTGACTACTTCAACTGCCAATGTCGGCATGGTCTATTTCAGCAAAAACCAGTTTCTGAACCACTCAGCGATCAATCCGGCATTCAGCCTGCTCGCTTCTCTCAGCAAACAACAGGATTTTGCCGCCCAGTTCAATTTCTTCCCGGAAGAAGAGAGAAAGGAGCGTTATGCCGCACTGACCCTTCCGGATGACAGCCTGACAAATAACACGGAAAAGGTCAATCTGCTGACAACCGACCGTCCAAACATACTGATCATCTTGATGGAAAGTTTTACGGCAAACGCCATCGAAGCCGTGGGAGGAGAAGCGGGGATCACCCCGAATCTGAACAGGCTAAGCAAAGAGGGGATCACCTTCACCAATATATATGCCAACTCCTTCCGTACCGACAGGGGGATTGTTGCCGTACTGAACGGTTACCTGGCACAGCCGACGACTTCTATCATGAAGTATCCCGCCAAAAGCCAGACACTTCCTTCTATCGCCAAAAGCCTGGGAGAACAGGGATATGTAGCCGATATGCTTTACGGAGGAGATATCAACTTTACGAATATGCAAAGTTACTTCTTCAGTTCGGGATACAGCCAAATCACTGCCGACCGTGACTTTCCACTCTCCAGCCGCCTCAGCAAATGGGGAGCAAACGATGATATTACATTCACTCATCTATACGAATCGATCAAAGACCGGGATGAAAAGACGCCGTGGCTCAGTACATTCCTGACATTGAGCAGCCATGAACCGTTCGAAGTGCCTTTCCACCATCTGGATGACCCGTATCTCAACTCCGTTGCATTTACCGACAGTTGCATCGGTAGCTTTGTAGATAAGCTAAAGGAATTGCCGACCTGGAAGAGCACACTGATCGTGCTGGTATCCGACCACGGTTTCCGTTACCCTTCAACACTGACGGATTACGAACCCCGCCGTTTCCACATCCCGATGATCTGGTTGGGCGGAGCCGTTAAAGAGCCGATGGTGATCGACACCTATGCCAACCAGACAGACCTGGCTGCCACCCTATTGTGCCAGCTGAACCTGCCGCACGACTCCTTCATATTCAGCCGCGACATACTCGATCCCGGCTCCCCCAAATACGCCTTCTACACCTTCCCCAACGGATTCGGTTTCATCGACAGCACAGGCATTTCAGTATATGACAACGAAAGCAACAAACCTTTGCTCGAAACCCCGGTAACAAACAGCGAAACCCGCCTGAATAAAGGCAAAGTACTGTTACAAACGCTGTATGACGATTTGGGTAGCAGGTGAAGAAAAATGCTACTCTGCGTCTTCGCTTACTTTCTTTTCATAAGCACTACGCAGGCAGATAGTGATATAACCGAATAAGAGACCGATCGTACAATAAATCATCTCCGTCAGAGCTGCCGTTGCAAAAGTGGCATTCGGCACATAATTCATAAAGGCGAAGAAAGCACCTGCACCAATAAACAATGCCGGTACTAAGGACAGCCATTCGCTCCGCTCACAGAAAATAGCACAGAAAGCAATCACTCCTACCGCCACAGGTACGGCAAAGAATCCCAGAGCAGGCGTCATCGCACTGCCAAGAACCATAATAACAATGGAGGCAGCAATACCGATCGCATAAGCAATAAATGCTTTTATCCCTCCCCTCACCGTACAACCGGCCAAGAAGTAAACCGCCCACGACTGAAAAGAAATCCAACTAAAACCGACATTTCCTTCGGGAGGCACGGAGGTGTACAACAACTGGTCCAATGCCTGTATCAGGCATGCTAAAACACCAATAATCATGGGAATCAAAACAAACTTTTTTAGTGTCATTGTGGTAAAAGATTTAAATGAGTAATTAGATATAGAATATAGTGATTTTCGTACCTCTCGCGGCAAATATATTAATTTAACTGATAAAACACAACGCGAAAAGACAGATAACAACTTGTTATTGTGCAAAATAGACTATTCGAGCCACCCTGACACCCATTCCCGACAGTCTAATAATTAACAGTTTCAGCCAACAAAAAATGGCCGATCTCTTCAGACCGGCCACCTTAAATTTTAGTTTCAAATATATCCTAAAGGACTTTATTTCGCATAACTTACAGCACGGGTTTCGCGGATAACCGTAATCTTTACCTGCCCCGGATAAGTCATTTCGTCCTGTATCTTCTTTGCGATTTCGTTTGACAGGTTTTCCGTATCCTTGTCGTCGATCTTATCTGCCCCAACAATAACGCGAAGTTCGCGGCCTGCCTGGATAGCATAAGTCTTCACAACACCCGGATAAGAAAGAGCCAATTGTTCCAGATCGTTCAAACGTTTGATATAAGCCTCAACGATTTCACGACGGGCACCCGGACGAGCTCCGGAGATAGCGTCACAAACCTGAACGATCGGTGCCAGCAATGTCTGCATCTCAACCTCATCGTGGTGAGCACCTACTGCATTACAGATATCCGGTTTTTCCTTATATTTCTCGCAAAGCTTCATACCCAGGATTGCGTGCGGCAATTCCGGTTCATCATCAGGCACCTTACCAATATCATGTAACAAACCTGCACGCTTCGCTTTCTTCGGGTTCAATCCTAATTCAGAAGCCATCACGGCACAAAGGTTAGCCGTTTCACGGGCATGCTGCAACAGGTTCTGACCATAAGAAGAACGATATTTCATCTTACCGATCATACGGATCAGTTCGGGATGCAGTCCATGAACACCCAGGTCGATCACCGTACGTTTACCGGTTTCAACCACTTCGTCTTCCACCTGTTTTTTAACTTTCGTCACCACCTCTTCGATACGGGCCGGATGGATACGTCCGTCCTGTACCAACTGGTGCAATGCCAAACGGGCAATCTCACGGCGAACCGGGTCAAAGCCGGAAAGAACGATTGCTTCGGGGGTATCGTCGACAACGATCTCAATACCAGTAGCTGCTTCCAAGGCACGGATGTTACGGCCTTCACGTCCGATGATACGTCCTTTGATCTCATCCGATTCGATATGGAATACGGTAATGGAGTTTTCGATCGCCGTTTCAGTCGCTACACGCTGGATAGACTGGATAACGATCTTCTTTGCTTCTTTATTAGCCGTCATCTTCGCTTCTTCCATGATCTCATTGATATAAGAAGTTGCTTCCGATTTGGCTTCGTCTTTCAACGATTCGATCAGGCGTTCTTTCGCCTCATCGGCAGAAAGTCCGGAAAGGGCTTCCAGCTGCTCGATCTCCCGTTGATGAAGTTTTTCCAGATCCTGTTTTCTTCTATCTACCAATTCCAATTGAGTAGCCAGATTTTCTTTCACCGCATCAATCTCGCAGTTTTTACGCTGCAAATCTTCCTGACGCTGGTTGAGTGTCAGTTCACGTTGTTTCAACTTACCTTCGGCCGACTGGATCTTTGCGTTCCTTGCCGATACTTGTTTTTCCAGATCCGCTTTCAGATGAAGGAATTTTTCCTTTACTTCCAGCAATTTGTTTTTCTTGATCACTTCCGCTTCCTTCTCGGCTTCCCTCAGTACGGAATCGTACCTCGACTTCAGAAGAAAACGCATGCTCAACCACGTCAACAACCCTCCTATCAGGAGAGCTACAATTGATGATATGATTATATACACTGTCATTTTACTTATAATTTAAATTCATATATATATAAAACAAAAAAAGCACTACAATACACGGCAACCGTGCAGAGCAGTGCGGAAACTCTTCTTACAATTATATTATAATTACTTATCCTTCAAATACTGTTCCAACTCACCCGTGAGTTCCTGTATCTTATCTGTAATAGGACTTGTATCGTTTTTATCTTCCAATTGCAAATTAGTCATAGACAATTGAAAAGCAACCATGGCTAACAAATCTTTTACATCCACATCGGACTGAGCAAAATTTTGCCGATACTGATTGATCTTATTACGTATCTGCTTGGCGGCATCCCGCGCCAACTGCTCGTCTTTCCGATCAATCCAAAGACCGTAACTCTTTTCGGCTATATCTAAATGTATAAGAAATTTATCGTCCATCGCTTCTATTCGTTTAATAGTGCAATGCACTTGTCTACTTCCCGCACTAACTTCGATAA